>JAEEGH010030312.1_pt1 | contig 10519 bp, 5 predicted proteins | sample 9134181 | NCBI WGS metagenome assembly JAEEGH01 (sample SAMN16246544, study PRJNA631951) | gut metagenome | biome: gut microbiome; feature: rumen; material: DP-attached | host: Bos | place: Iran: Karaj | collected 2018-10 | reverse complement strand
AACACTCATGGTCTCCGGCAAAGTAAGAACAGCCTTGTAACCCTTTGCAGCTGCAACCGAAGCAATACCAATACCGGTGTTTCCAGAAGTTGGTTCAATGATTGTAGCACCTGGCTTTAAGATTCCCTTAGCTTCTGCATCTTCAATCATTGCAAGAGCAATTCGGTCTTTTACGCTTCCTGCCGGATTAAGGTACTCAAGCTTTGCAAGTATTGTAGCATTTTTAATTCCTGCTGTTTTAGAATATCCGTTCAACTGTAAAAGTGGTGTTTTACCAATCAGTTCCAATGCACTCTGTTTAATTTCACTCATAATAATTCTCCTTGTATATCTGTTTTTATTTCCTATCAACTAAGTAGGTTATGTTTAGAGAATATATTTAATTACCTACTTTGTCAATAGGTAATACAAATAAAAATGATTAATTTTCAAAAAAAAAGCTCTTTTTTTCGTATTTTTTATTTCAGATTATACTTTTTGCGCAGTTCCCGCACCTTTACCTTTGGAACTGCTATGTAATTATGGCGGACTATGTGGTCTATAATTTCGGCAGTGCCTTCGTAACCAAACTGCGTTGAGTTTATAGTGATGTGGTAGCCGTTAGGATCCTTCCAGTCCCGTCCGATAAAATGTTTATAGTATTCATAAGTATCTGCATCCTGCTTTTCAATTCGAGACTTTGCCTTATCGCGTTCAAGCAGATATTTTTCTGCAATGTACTGTATTCTGTGTTCCATATCTGCGGTTATAAAGATATTGATTACGCCCCCAAAATCCTTAAGCACATAATTTGAACAGTGACCTACAATAATACAATCATGCTTCTGGGCAATATCTGTAATAACCTTGCACTGCGCTTCAAAAAGCTCCCGGTAACGCTCGTAGTTTCTGTTTGAATCATCAGAATCATCCGAAATATTTTCTGCAAACCAGTCTGAGAAAGAATAATTTTCCATAAAAAAAGCGTGAAGTGCATTTCTGTAAAGCTTTTCGTTGTGGCGGCGGACAAAAGCCTTGGAAAAATTACCCTCTTCTGCAACCATATCAATCAGTTCCTTATCATAAACCGGAATATTAAGAATACTTCCCAAAATGCGAGCAATAAATCGTCCACCGCTTCCTGCTTCCGAAGTAATAGTGATTACAAGCCTTTTTCCTTCAACAAGCTTAAACTTAGTTTCGTAAATGAACTCGCCTTCGTTTTCAAGATAGTGATTTGTATAGCTGAGATTTTTCGTAAAGAAGTGCGATATTGGACCGACAAGAAGAACAGTTATAAGAGTTCCTTCACGAACACCCATAATTTTCCCGAACCACCAGAAGGAAAGCCCTGCAGTAATTACAACCATAACGGCATCAGAAACAAGCTTACAGATACTGAAATCTTTTTTACTTACATTCGAAACAGCCTTAACAAAAGCTTCGGCCGGAAGCATAACAACATCTGCAATAAGCTGGCACGTAATTCCAAAAGCACGAATCACACAGCCAACTACCGTTACAATAATCGCAATATAGTAGCGGTCAGGGCTTATAAAGCTCAGAAGATACATCATTCCATCAAGACAGACAGAAAAAAGCAGTGCCGCCGGAAGCTGTAAAAGCTGATATTTTTTAAAATCCTTCCGCAGCATAACAATCTGACAAAGCAGGAGCAGCATATAAAAGAAAAAGTTGAACACACCAAGCGAAAGAGGAAACTTTTTGGAAAGAATATATGGAATACAAGCCGTAGGACCCGTTCCCAGCATCCCCGACGTAATCAGTGCCAATCCAACCGCGTTTGCAATAACTCCAACAAAAAACAATGAATAACGCTTTATAAGCTCAATTTTATTTCTCATTAGATTAAGTATACACCATAATCTTTATTACTCCACTTTTTTATCTATCCATTTTTGCTTTTTTTCATTATATTTTATAGTAATAAATCGTATTAATTATATTTGGAGATATATATGGCTAAAAAGATTCCTATTACTTTGCTCTGCGGTTACCTTGGAGCAGGAAAAACAACACTTCTTAACAGAGTTCTTACAAATCAGAAGGGCTACAAAGTAGCTGTAATTGTAAACGATATTGGCGAAGTTAACGTTGATGAACGCCTTATTTCACGAGAGGCTAAAATTGAAGATTCAAGCAGCATTGTTCCGCTTACAAACGGATGTATCTGCTGTACGCTCAAGTCTGACATGGTTAATCAGATAGAAGAATTGATGAAAACCGGTAAGTTTGACTATATTATGATTGAAGCTTCCGGCGTTTGCGAACCAATGCCAATCGCTCAGGCAATTGAAACAATCGAAATCGGTAAGCTTGATAACGTTGTTGGCGTTGTTGATGCAAGCCGACTTGTAGAAGAGTTTGATGAAGGAAAGGCTCTTCTTAAAAAGGATATTGATGAAGAAGATATTGAATCTCTCCTTATTCAGCAGATTGAGTTCTGTTCAACACTTATTATAAACAAACGCGACCTTGTTACAGATGACCAGATGAAGATGGTTCTTGCCGTAATCAACAAGATTCAGCCAAGTGTAAAGGTTATTGAAACTGTTCGCTGCGAAGTTCCTGTTGAAGAAATTATCGGTACAGACAAGTTTGATTTTGAAACTGTTTATTCTTCTGCAGGCTGGGTAAAGGAACTCGAAGAACACGATGCCGAAGAAGATGATGACGACGATGATCACGATGAGCATGAACATCATCACCACCACGACCATGATGACGATGATGATGACGACCACGATGAACACGAGCATCACGGCGGACACGAACATCATCACCACGAGCACAAGCACGAAGGCGAAGCTGAAGACGAATACGGAATCGGTTCATTTGTTTATTACAGAAGAAAGCCTTTTGACCGCGTAAAGCTTGATTCCTTTGCTTCACGATGGCCACGAAATATTATCCGTTCAAAGGGTGTTGTATGGTTCAGTGATGAAGATGATATGGCTGTTGTTCTTGAAACAAGCGGCCGCCAGATTCAGGCTGGCTATTCAGGACAGTGGCTCGCATCATGCCCTAAAAAGGAACAGGAAAAGGTATTAAAGCAGTACCCTGAAATGAAAAAGGATTGGGACGAAAAGGTTGGCGACAGAATGATTAAGCTTGTTGTAATCGGCCGTCACCTTGACCGCAAAGCAATCGAAGCTGAATTAGATGCCTGCTTAGCAGACTAAAAAAGGAAGAGTTGGAACGCTAAAGCATTCCAACTCTGCTATTTTGCAATTCAATGAAACGCTGCGCCACTGCTCGCGTTTCTTTAAACACAGGAGGACACGTGTTATGAAAACTGCTGCTGTATTTTTTGCCGATGGATTTGAGGAGATTGAAGCTCTCTCGCCTGTAGATTATCTTAGACGTGCCGGAGTAAACGTAATTACTGTTGCCGTACCGTCTCCAACAACAAAAGACAAATATGTTGTTACAAGCTCCCACAAGGTTCCTATGATTATGGACCTTACTCTTGATGAATATCTTGCAGAATATGGGAAAACTCTTCCAGACTGTGTTGTTCTTCCAGGCGGTTCAACCGGAGCAGACAATCTTGCAGCCTGCACAAAGCTTCTTGAACATCTTGAAGCCTGCTATACTGCCGGAAAACTTACAGCCGCAATCTGCGCCTCCCCAGCCGTTGTGTTTGGAAAAACTAACATCTTAAAAGACAAAAAGTGGACCTGCTACCCTGACATGGAAAGCTGTGCAAACCCAGCCTATCTCACCGGCTACTCCAACAAAGTTTTCATCACCGATGGCAACCTTGTAACTTCCCGTGGCCCGGGAGCTTCCGAGCAATTCGCTATGGAACTGGTTAAGCTTCTCGTTAATGAAGAAACTGCAAAAAAAATCCAGATTGGAACCCAGCAGCGCCCTACTTCGTAGTAATCAAATTAGATATATCTACTTTTGTTTTGCCAACTTCTTCAAGCTTTATAGTGAACTTTCTGCTTCCTGTAAGGCTTGAATAAGTTTTCTTATCAATCTTAGTCATTGCCGTTACAGACCATTCATAAGTTCCGCTTTCAGAAAGCACAGAAATCTTATCAGACAAAACATATTTATTACTCTTAACCGTAGCTACAACCAGGTTCTTGCCTTCTGAGTTTTTGAGTACAAATCTGTATGCCATTGCCGTATCAACAGGCTTCCAGGTGAACGTAATCTTTGGTTTATCTTCTTCAGAGAAGAAATCTTCGCTGAATGTGTATTCATTCTTTGGAGAAACAAGCTGTGGCTGGAGCTTGGTAATCTTTGGAAGTGCTGCCTGTCTTTCTTCTTCAGCTTTCTTTGCAGCTTCTGCTTCGGCCTTAGCTTTTTCTTCGGCAATTACAGCCTGCTTTTCTTCAGCCTTTTTCTTTGCATCTGCGGCCTTCTTGGCTGCCTCTGATTTTTTAGCAGCCTCTTCCTTCTTCTTTGCAGCTTCTTCTTTTTTCTTTGCGGCCTCTTCTTCCTTACGCTTTTTCTCTTCTGCCTTTTTAGCTTCCTGTGCTTTTCGTTCTGCTTCAAGCTTTCTGGCTTCTTCTACAAGCCTCTGGTGTTCAGCAATTCGTTTTGCTTCGGCTTCTGCCTCTGCTTTAAGGCGTGCCTCTTCATATTCTCTTACTGCACTTTCAATCTTCAATTCTTCTTCAAGTTTTTCACCTTCACGTCGGGCCATTTCTTTTTCAAAACGTTCCTGCTCGGCCTTCTTAGCCATTTCATAAAGAATGTTTAATCTCTTTTCTTCTTCAATTCTTGCTTCTTCTGCAATTCTGGCTGCTTCTCTTTCTTCTTCAAGCTTAATCTCTCTGTTTACACGCTTAACTTCATCTACAACAAGATTTTCAATAGCAACCTTTTTCTCTTCGTAATACTGCATCTGTTCAAGAAGTTCCTGAATCTTTCTTTCTTCATTAAGCTTTTCTTCTTCTTCACGCTTTAATGCTGCAAGACGTTCATCTTCTTCCTGACGTTTCTTTTCTGCTTCTTCAGCTTCTTTGCGGGCAAGCTCTGCTTTTCTTTCTTCTTCAAGTCTTGCCTCTTCTGCCTTTCGCCTTTCTTCTTCAATACGTCTTTCTTCTGCAAGCCGCTTTTCTTCAGCAATTCTTTTCTCTTCAGCTATGCGCTTCTCTTCTGCAATACGTTTTTCTTCGGCTATGCGTTTCTCTTCCGCGATTCGTCTTTCTTCCGCAATTCTTTTTTCTTCAGCAATTCTCTTCTCTTCGGCTTTACGTTTTTCTTCAGCCTTTCTTGCTTCTTCAGCTTTGCGTTTTTCTTCGGCCTTTCGTTTTTCTTCTGCTTTACGTTTTTCCTCGGCTTTGCGCTTTTCCTCTGCCTTACGTTTCTCTTCTGCTTTACGCTTCTCTTCGGCCTTTCGTTTTTCTTCTGCAATTCGCAGCTTTTCTGCTTTTTCTGCCGCTATTCGGGCTTCTTCGGCTTTTCTTTCGCGTTCCAGTCTTTCCTGTTCGGCTCTTCTTGCTGCAAGAATTGCTTCATTAGATTCTATAGTTGCAACTGCAGTTTCATTAGTTACTATAGGCAAATCTGGAACAACAGAAACAGATGAAGGAAGCTCTGCAATAGTTTTATTCCTGCTCGCAATACGTTCTGTATTATCATCACCCGCAGGATTTTTTACATAGATTTTTCCAGAAGGGTATTTTTTTGCAGCAGTAAAATCTTCTTTTTCAGGTAAAGCACACCAGTAAATTACATCACCAGGACGGGCAAAATCAAAAATAACAGATCCCTTCCTTGTTGAAGAAGACAAAAACTCTGTATCGATAATTTCATTAAATGATGAATTGAATGAAACTACAAGCTTAATATTATCATAATTCGTCCAGAAAAATGGAACCGGCTCTTTAATCTTCTGATTCTGTGTTATTGCATAATAGTCAGAAGGCATTAAAACCTTAAACTGATTACCCTGCTTTTTCTTTGTATTCTCTTTTGCAATTTCAAGCAGTTCTTCCTGCGTTATTTCATCATCTTGAGTTTTTATGACTGTTATGTTGTTGTTCTGATTACCATTACCTGAATCAGTTGGTTCTGCTTTATCTGGGGTAACAAGGTTTCGTACATTTTGTCGAACCTTCTGAACAATTTTGGAAGCAGGAGTTGAAGCTGCAGAATCGTTTTTTTCTTCTGGTTCTGGTAAAACTTCTGCTTCGAATGTGGCATAATCACCCGCACGAATAACCTGCTCAATCTGTGGTGCAGGAGCTTCTATTCCGGTAACAGTACGTGCCACATTCTTTGCAGCTTTTCTGATTCCACTTTCTTCTACCGGTGCTGTATAAATCTTTGCTTCACCCGAAGTTACTGCAACTGTTGCTTCCTGAACAATCTTATTATTTTTATTCTGATATGCTTCCCTCTTATCCGGCACCGTCAAAACAGCAGTTGTATTTTCTGCAAGATTAACAACCTTATCTCCGGTTTTGATTGAAAAACCTTCTGTATCATCAGAAGAAACAACAGAAATGGAACCGTTCATAAAATGAAGGGTATTATCTTTTTTAAAATCTATTTGAATTAAAGTATTTTCGTGGATTTCAATTTCATTACCGCTTTTAAACTTGGCAGTTGCTTCCGACAAATCTCCGGTTCTGATTCGGTCACCATCATAAATCGGGCTTGAAACCTTAAGGCGTTCCCAAAGATTTCTTCCCTGAAGTCTTCGCTGAACAGTATTTTCCTTAAAATGGATTTCACCAATAGGCTCCGAGTTTTCATTCGAAAGAGTCATGTTTATATCTTTGTAAAAAAGGAAGACAGCTACACCTACTCCCGCAAGACAGAGCAGAGTTACTATTACGTCTTTAGCCGTCAATCTTGTATTTCTTTTCTTCTTCATCTGTACTTACCTTACTAAGATTTGGCTCATCCCAACCAAGGAACTCACGCATTTCGTGAACATCAGCAGGACCTCTTACACCAACGGCATTTACGACCGCATACATTTTAATTGCATCGGTTTTACCCTTTACGTGAACGCCAGGCATTTCTTCTACAATTATTTTATCTTTAATGAGTTTATATGTATTTTCTGTTATAAGAATGTCTGTTGCAAACGGCTTGTTCAAGGCTTCGGTTCGGCTTGCAAGGTTTACTGTATCGCCAATTACTGTGTAGTTCATGTGACCTTCTGAACCAATCTGTCCTGCAACTATAGGACCAGTATTTATACCGCAGCCAATTTTAATAGGATTCTTGCCGCCTGCAATTCTCTTCTGATTAAGATGATAAAGTGCAATTCGCATCATAAGTGCAGCCTTTACTGCGTTCCAGGCATCTGCTTCCTGGGAACCGGCTGATTCAGGAGCACCCCAAACTGCCATTACTGCATCACCAATAAACTTATCTACAATTCCGTTAGTCTTATCTACACATTCACACATACGTGCAAAATATTCGTTAAGGAACTCTACAACTTCGTCTGGAGTAAGCTTTTCTGAAAGTGCTGTGAACGAACGGATATCAGAAAAGAAGATTGTTGCATTCTTTCTTTCTCCACCCGGCTTAAGTTCACCCTTTGCTGCTTTTTCTGCAATGAACTTGTTGGTAAATCTTGTGAAGGTATTCATAAGTCTGTTACGCTCAGAAAGACCGGCGGTCATGTCCATAAAGTTTGTAGTAAGGAAACCGATTTCATCTTTTGTTTTTGGTTTTAAGGCAAGCTCATAGTTTCCGGCACCAATCTGTTTTGTAGCTTCTACAAGAGTGTCAATTGGACGAGTTAGTGTTTTACTGAAGAATCTGATAATAAGAATTGAAAGGAACAGAACCGCAACTGAAAGAAGAATGATTCTGTACCTTGTTTTGTTAATTGCTTCAAATACATCGGCTTCGGAAACACAGGTAACAACAGTCATGTCGCCTACAATTTTATTAAACGCATAGAACCATTTTTCTCCGTTTTCATCCGGGAGAAGATACTGGCTCTTATCTGATTTTGATTCCTTGTTTTTCTTAACTGCTTCAAGGTACGAAATATTCATTCCCTTAAGCATTTTTTCTTCTACAGCATGAATAAGAATGTCCCCATCTTTATTGATAAGGAAAGATGTATTATACGAACCGGTACTCAAGATTTCTGCAAGATTATCTACATAAAATGCAACTGCAACAAAATCTGATTTTTGTGTAATTGGATTTTCGTGCGGGAAAAGAATACAGATAATTGCTTTGTTAAATAATGGCGAAATGTTCTTAATTACAAACTCACCCTTATCAACAGATTTTTTTATTTCAGGATTTTTATCAAGCCAGTTTTTGAAGGTATAAGCTAAATCTGAATGAGCTTTAAGGAAGGACTCATTAGCTTTCATACCAATATCTGAAGAATACAGAAAAACTGTATCAGGGTTTCTTACACAATAATCTTCAAACAACAGCTCTGCTTTTTTTTTATAATCTTCTTCGCTTTCCAGCAGAAGGAGTGTATTGAAAAATCCGTTTGCATTTGCCTGTGCATTTAAGATTGAGTTTTCTATTGTCTGGGCAGAACGTGTATTAATTGTAAGGTTGTTTTCCTCTGCCTTTTTCTGTTCATCATCACGTACAAGAGTAGAAACCATTAACGTTATAGACACAAGAATAACAATTACAAGAATCGAAAAAATAGAGACAAGCTTAAGGCTTATAGGTACTTTTACTTTATTCTGTTTTGTCTGTTTCATTTTTCCACCTCGAAATCAAAGAAGAATGCATTGCAGGCTGGTGCTTTACCAGAAGCTACTACCGGAACAATTTGAGCAAATACGATTTCACTTTCTTTATATTTATTTAACTTTGAATAAGAACGTGCCTCTAAGGACTTTAATGATATTGAAACATCTGTTGTACTGCCGCTCTTAGTGTTAAACTCTTTTGCAAAATAGCCGTCATCGGAAGTGCGGACATAGAGCATGTATTTATTTCCATCGCCATAAACTTTAAACTTAAGCTTTGAACTTCCATTCAAAGAATCTGCAATCTTTCTGTTCCTTAATTGGGAAACATCGCGCTCATCTGTAGAGTTTGCAAAACCCTTAATATGAATTGCAGGATATAATAAATCCTTATAATTCATAGAAGATTTTGTATATGAAATACCATTATAGTTTTCCCAGTTATTATAATTTTCAAAGGCATTCTTATATTCAAAGCCGGCAGCCAGAGTACCGTTTCTATAAAGAATCATGGCACCGGTATTACTCAAGCCTTCAAGATTTCTGCTGACTGTATCATCTGAATCCCACATAAGGTAAATAGACTGACCGCTTGTCCAGCCGGCAAATGCATCTTTTCCAATATATGTAACAGAAGAAGGAATTGAGATTCCGCCAAGATAAGTATCTCCTGCAAATGCACCGTCGCCAATTGTCTTTAAGCTCGTACCCAGAATAGTAACTGAGCTAAGGCTTGAACAATTCTTAAAGGCATTATCGCCAATAGCTTCAAGAGTAGAAGGCAATGTAACTGACTGAACAACATTGTAATTCATAAAGCCATTAACTTCTGTTACACCTTCATCAAACTCAAGGAAAGAAAGCCGTGAAAGATTATCATAATCAGAAGCATTAACTTCGCCACCCTTTGTAATAACGGCGCCCTGAGTCATAACATTTCGTGTATATACAGAGCTTCTGACAGGCATTTTAATACCTAATGCAATAGTACTTCTTGTATACTTATCAAAGTTTTCGTTCAAAATATTATGGAACTCAAAATTATATCTGAAGTCCAGAACCTGAGTTAATGTCAATCCAAAATAAGTAACTGCATAGAAGTCGCTTGCATTAAAGAAGCCCTTTTCTTTAATTCCCGGAACAAGACCGCTTATTTCGTTATTTGTTTCAGGATTTATTAAATTATATCCTACTCCACCGCCTAAATAAGGAGAGAAGTACATATTCGGTATACTGAGTTTAAGATGAAGCTCGGCTCCAAGCTCCTTTTTAGTCTGCTCTTCTATATAAACCTGTGAGCCTTGAAGTCTTGAAATAGATTCAATATAAGAATCGCGGTTAAACTTTATGGCAGGTCCAAAAGCAATCCAGCCGTTACTGAAGATTTCATCTTCGAACCTGAAGTCTATATTTGCACCACCATAGCTGAGCATTTCTGGGGTAGAAGCCCCGGAAAGCCTTATGTAAGGGAAGAGATATGGTCGTTTAGCTGTAACTGTAACCTGACCTTCCTTAATAGTTACCTTTTCTACTATTGCGCTGTCAAAGCTTATGCTGTCTGAAGAACCTTCTTCCGGCCTTAAGAACTTAGCGTCGGCTTTAACATCGTTCATAGAGATTTGTCTTGCCTTAAAATGCTTATCAATAGTAAAGAACTCTCTGGAAGTTCCGGCAGCAGTTTCAATAAGCATCATATAATCGCCAAAAATAAAGGAAGCAGGATCAAGAGATGCAACAAACTTTGCACTCTGCGATGCAGCTTTTGACAGCTTCAATGGGATTTTTACACTACCGCCGACTTCCTGTGAATACTCCGAAACAAGCGTAATACACGAAGCAGTTCTAAGCCTGTCTGCCTTAAC
>JAEEGH010030303.1_pt1 | contig 10521 bp, 7 predicted proteins | sample 9134181 | NCBI WGS metagenome assembly JAEEGH01 (sample SAMN16246544, study PRJNA631951) | gut metagenome | biome: gut microbiome; feature: rumen; material: DP-attached | host: Bos | place: Iran: Karaj | collected 2018-10 | reverse complement strand
CATATGCAAATACATTATACACACTTGGAAACTACGAAGCAGCAAATAAAATTTATGGAAAGTACTTTAACTACTATAGTGCAAATATAAAAAAATTGTCTTTTACAGCAAAACCAAAACATCAAAACGAATATGTTATTTATATAATTTCCGGGATAATGTTGGATATTATAAATATTTATAATTTTGACGAATACAAACTAGAAAAATTTGATGAGACTGGTCAAAATGAATATTTACTTCAGGTATTACAAGAATTACGGCAAGAAAAATCGTATAAAAAACATATCGCAAAGTCGCTTTGTAATTGCTGATTATGGATAGTTTTTGAATAGCAATACAAAAATATTATCTACCAGAGGTTTTTATAAAATCAGAATTACGTTAGAGTGTTAGAGTAAATCAGATGCGCACCGAGCGTGGAGTCCCTTTAGTCGACCGCAGAACAGAAAAGGGCTGTCCAATTTTTATTGGGCAGCCCTTTTCTGTTTGAGGACGATGAGCGTTAGCGAAGGACAGAAGGCGAGTTGTGGTTAAGACTCTGCCCTGATTTTCCTCTTCTGGCTCTTTTTACTTCCACTTTACACCCACAAAGAATGAATAATACAATTCTGTGTCGTCAACTGGTGGCCACCAGGAAACTTTTTTGTTGTGAGTGCTGGTGGCAAAAGCGGCGTCGTTAACTCCTATGATATGAAGGTCTGTACTTGCTCCTGCGGAAACTTCAAAGTGTTTACCCCATAACCAGTTGGCAGTAACTCTGAGGGAAGGAATGAAGTTCTGTTCGTAAGAGTCTGAAACATCAATATCTACTGAATTATCTGAAACTGTGATTTCAATTGCGTCTCGGATGTTTATTACAGATTTTGTCAAAAGCTCTATGTCGATGCTTGCATGTTTTGCTCTGAATTCGGTTCCAATTCCTGCATAAGACAGTCCAATGTCAGATGCCCGTTCAGAGAAGAATTTATCAGCATATGAGACTCCGACTGTGATATAGAAGTTTTTAGTTCCGCTCTGATAGAACAAATCGGTCATATTGTCTGTAAGGTTCCATGTAATTCCAAAGTGGTGCATACCGTTTCCGATAAAGTTGAAAAGACCGATTGCAAGGCCGTTATTTTCTTTGGCAACGTTTACTACACCAAGCTGGAGACCGTCAACTTTTTTTGCAACGTTGAATACGCCAGCTACCTGGACACCTTTTATTTCTGAAGCTACGTTGAATACACCGGCTCCCTGTACTCCTTTGAAGCTTCCGCTGCTGATGTTGAAAACGCCGGCCCCCTGTACACCAAAACCAGATCTTGCGATATTGAATACGCCAGCAGCCTGTCCACCTTCTACATTTCTTGCGATATCAAAAACACCTGCTGTCTGGAAACCGAGTACGTCGTTGTTGACAATATTAAATACACCTGCTGCCTGTACACCAATAAGTTTTCCGCTGTTGATGTTCATAACGCCGGAAGCCTGTACACCGAACATACATCTTTCTGAGCTTCCAATCATACCCAGTGAAAGAAGGCTGCAATCTCTTGTAAATCTAAATAATGGTAAGCCAGGAACTACAAAGAGGTGGAATGGATCGCCGATATTGAAGTTATCCTGAGACTGATAATCTTCCTGGTTTTCTGAAATATATGTTTCATCAGAATCTTCATCTGCTAAAATTGAACCGCCTTTCAAGGTTGTGTCTTTCTGCTGTACTGAGAAGAGATTGTTCTGGTCAAGTACGTAAACGCTGTTTTTTGAAAGTGTGAAGGTTCCCTGTCTTGTTGAATATTCGTCAATGCAGACTGCTGAATACATTCCAACCGGGAGTGCCATAAGAATTGGCTGTCCGGCAGTTTTGTTGATTTCTGAAATCAGTTTACCGTCTGAATCACGGATAATAAAGGTTCCTTTTGCTTCCTTTGAAATTGAAAGCATTGCATCAGCATTTGAAATATCAGAAAGAATTAAGTCTCCAGAACCAACCAGTGTGATGTTAAAGTTTGGATGCTGTGGTCCTGCCTTGCTTGATTCAGTTTTTGAAAGTGTATCATTGAAAGCATAAGAATAAAGCTCGTTCAGGGTAACTTTGCTGTCGCCGGAAGTATCTGCTGCACCGCGGAGACCTGTAATCATTGCGTTTGTAAAGTATGAAGATTCAATATCATCTGATTCCTGGGAATATTCGCGGGCTGAACTTGATGAAAGATATGCATGACCTTTTACTACAGATGAATCGTCCATAAGGAAAGGCTTTTTCTTCTGTCCTCCCTTTGTGCGGATAAAATTACCTGAATAACATGAATCCAGAATTACAATGTGAATATCACTTGGAACATCAGAGATTGCATGTTTGAGAGTTGAATAATCATAGGCTGTCTCACCAAGGAGAATGCTTTCTTCGTCTGAATGTCCTGAATAATAGAAGATAAATTCAGAACGTTTTGCGTTCATTTTATTGCTGTCAATTTTTGAAGAGATTTTTGCGAGGGTATCGTCAATTCTTTCTTTTGTTGGGTCAATCAGAATATAGCTGTTGGAGTCCTGTACACCGCCGATTTCTGACATGATTTTCTGGAAATTCTGAGCATCTGTACTTGCATATAAAAGCTTGTCTCTCTCTTTTCCACCGTCATTACATCCAATATAAATAGCGTATCTGTCAACTCCTGTTGAGCTGCCTGCTTCCTCCGCTGCAAACAACTGGAAGGTTGTAAATAAAGTTATTAAAACAAAAAGTATTTTCTTCATAATAGTATCTCATCCTTTATCTGAATATAATTGCAAACTTTTTATTATTTTCCAAGAACAAAGGTTATGCCTTCTGTCTTCTTTGGTAGATATGATAGTTTTTTAAGATAATTTATATCAGTTTTGTTTTTGATTTTATCTTCCAAATCATCCAGGGTGAACTGCTGCTTTGAAGTTACCATGATAAAACATTCAAAATCCGGGGCATTGTCAAGTTCGTAAGAAAAATCCAAAGGGATTTCGCTAAAGTCATGTTCAAGGGCTTCTGCTTCCCAGCTGTTTTCAGGGAAATGTCGGGTGATATTTCCGTTTCCATCCACACTGAAAATTACACCGTATTCTTTGTTTCCGGCGTTATATGTAATCTGAATAACATCACCTGATTTTGCAAAAGCTCCGTTACTCAGGGTTGTGATTTTATCGCCATCCTGTCTGTAAAGATTAATACTAGGATTATGGTTTCCTGTTGATTTTACGTTTGCATTACCTTTGATACGGATGGTTTCTGAGTTAGTTTTTGTAGTGCTTTCAACAATAGTTTCTGCTGCAATTGGGTTTGAGTTTGATTTTGCCCTCATGCTTGCCGGTATGATGATTGCGCACAAAAATGCGGCGGCTGCTGCAAACTGAGCGTAACGAATAAAGTTTGCATTTAAAATAACCGGTTTTTTATTAAGCTTTGATTCAATTTTAGCCCGCATCTGTTCAGGTTTATATTTGTTCAGAATTTCCTGATCAGATTGTCTAAGCTTAGCCAGCGAATCTTCAATTTCCTGCTTGCCATAAATTGCGTAATAATCGGCAGCATTTAATTCTGCACTGTTAATCTGCTCAAGAATTCTAGTTGGAATTGCCATATCTTCCTCCTGCATATTCCTTTAATTTTTCAAGACGTTTTCTTACTCCCGAAGTGGACATTTTCATCATTCCGGCGGTTTCTTCCAGTGTGTAGCCATCAAGATAGTGCAAAATTGCAATTTGTCTGTCTTTTGAATCACGCTCAGAAAAAATAGTGTCCAAAATGATTGAACTTTCAATTTTTTCTTCTCCAGCTGAACTTCTGCTGTCTTCTACGATTTCTGCAATAAGTTCAAAATCAGGACCCGAGCGGATTTTATCTGCACTAATTTTATTAAGACAAACATTGGTTGCGGTCGTATATAAAAAACTTGCACAGATTCTTGAAATCTTTTCTTTTCTTTCAATCAGCCGGACAAAAACATCCTGCATTGCATCGAGAGCTTTATCTTCATTTCTCAGAAGCGCACGGCAACGTCTTAGTACCATCGGTCCATACTGACGGTACATGGTATCAAAATCATTTATCGACAAAGTTTTCATTGTACAATTTGTTCCTGTCATTAATTTAACAGATATTATATGAAAAAATGTTACTTTTTTGAAGAAAATAAATTGTATATTCACCAATTTGCAACAAACCGTGCAGAATAGTATAATATGCGGAATATGGCTTTTTATGATTATTATGATGTTGCGGTTGTTGGGGCAGGACACGCCGGAATTGAGGCGGGACTTGCCTGTGCAAGGATGGGGCTTAAAACACTTTTGATTACTCAGACCCCGGATGCAATTGCCCGAATGAGCTGCAATCCTTCGATTGGTGGTATTGCAAAAGGAAATATTGTACGCGAAATAGATGCTCTTGGCGGTGAAATGGCAAAAATCATTGATAAAACGATGATTCAGTTCCGTTTACTTAATAAAAGCCGTGGACCTGCTGTTCAGGCACCGCGTTCTCAAGCTGATAAGATTGCTTATTCTCAGACTGCACGTCTTACTGTAGAAACTACACCTAATTTATATACTTTGATGGACACGGTTGTTGATATTCTTACCACTGCAAGCTCAACGCCGCTCCCACCAAATGCAGACAGTCAGGCTGAAAAGGGTACAATTCCTGGTGAACGCCGCGGAAATGCCGACAGCAATATAACAGAAGAAAATTATGCAAGCCAGGCAGCCCGAAGCGGAATGCGTCAGAAGGTTACGGGGCTTGTAACTGAACGCGGAAGAATAATCCCGGTTCGCTCAGTTGTTCTGACTACGGGAACATTCCTTGGTGGACGCATTTTTATTGGTGAATACGATGCTCCTTGTGGCCGCGTTGGTGAGCCTGCTGCTTATGGACTTACAGCAAGCCTTCACCGTCTTGGATTTACTACAGGCCGTCTTAAAACAGGAACTCCGCCTAGAATTTTAAAACGCACGATTGATTTTTCTAAACTGGAAGAACAGCCTAGCGATACAGAAGTAATTCCATTCTCATTTGATGATAAGGAAGTGAACCGCCCTCTGGTTCCTTGCCATGTAGTTTATACAAATGAAGAAACTCACAAAATCATCCGCGATAATATTGGCCGCTCTCCGTTGTACAGCGGAAAAATCAGTGGAATTGGTCCGCGCTATTGTCCTTCTATTGAAGACAAGGTTATGCGCTTTAAGGAAAGAGACCGCCATCAGATTTTTGTTGAGCCGGAAGGGCTTTCTACTGATGAAATGTATTTGAACGGTCTTTCGTCTTCTCTGCCGGAATGTGTTCAGGATGCCTTTATGCACACAATGGTTGGTTTTGAAAATGCAGTTCAGTCTCGTCCGGGCTATGCTGTTGAATATGATTATGTTGAACCTACCCAGCTGTATCCGACTCTCGAAACAAAGCGAGTTGCGGGACTTTTTGATGCTGGTCAAATCAACGGTACCAGTGGTTATGAAGAAGCTGCCGGTCAAGGACTTGTTGCTGGAATCAATGCCGGTCTTTATGCACGTGCTCATATTTCTTTATGTGGTCCGCTTAGTGAATTACCTCATACAATGAATGGTACACCTACATCTATGGAAAAAGGGGCTTTCAGTCTTCATGATAAAATGAGCCGTGAAGAATTGCAGCATTTTGCAGAACTTAGCGAGCGTGAAACAAAGGAATTGAATGAGTTTATTTGCGGTGTTCAAAAATCTGCCGGATATGAAGCTTTTGAAAAGATTCCTGAATATGAGCCTGTGATTATTGGCCGTGATGAAGGTTATATTGGTGTTTTGATTGATGATTTGGTAACGCTGGGTACAAAGGAACCTTACCGAATGTTTACTGCACGTGCTGAATATCGTCTTAAGCTCCGTCATGATACGGCTGACCGACGTCTTGCAAAATATGCTTACCGTGCAGGGCTTAAAACAAAGGCCCAGTATGAAGCTGTTGAAGCAAAATATGCCCGTCTTGCCGAAATTGAAGCTCTTTTATTAAAGAAACCTGATGCCGAAAATCCTGGTTATGATGATGCAGATTGGGAAGAAGCTAAGATTGACGCAAAATACAAATATTACATAGAAAAGCAGGATAAGCGTGTTGCAAAACTGCATAAAATGGAAAACACACATATCCCGCCTGATTTTGACTATGGTTCAATTCCATCTCTTTCTGCAGAAAGCCGCATGAAACTTGAAAAGGTTCGCCCGGTAACTCTTGGTCAGGCAAACAGAATAAGCGGCATCAGAAACAGTGACATCATGCTGCTGATGGTTTATTTGAAAAGATAAAACGATTTTGTGGGGATGTATTTTTTTACACCCGGCATGCACAGACTGTATGACTGCCTGCTCCTAAGATTTCGGGGCGGGAGCAGTTTGCTTTCTGGTATTCTATGAAGGCAGAAAACTCTTCTTCGGACATTTCGTTGAGTTCTCGGCGCATGTAGTCGGCGGGTCCGTCGGCAGAAATTATTTTTATACATTCAAGCTTTGCTTTTTGGTTCAGGCGTTTTATATCGTCAAGGCGTACGTAATCGTATAAGTCTTTCTGCGTGCTGATTGTGTGGAAATCTTTTGTGAGGCCGCCTTTTTCCTGAACTTGAGCAAAATGATGTTCTTTAAAGCAATAGGTGATTACAGAATAATCGTCCATGACGTAAGCACAAAGAATTATTCCGCCAGTTTTTGTAACACGCTTTGCTTCTTCCAGGGCTTTGAGTTTTTCTTGGTCGCCGTGAAGGTGATACAAAGGCCCGAATACCAAAGTAAGGTCAAAGGTATTGTCTGGTAAAAAAGGAATTGAACGGGCGTCTCCCTGCCAGGTTTTTACGTTTTCGTGTTTGGAGCGCAGAACTTCTAGATTTCGTTTTACAAGTTCTACTGCGGTAACATCGTGCCCTTCCTTAGCGAGCGCAATGGAATAACGCCCTGTCCCCGCACCAAGGTCAAGGATTTTTAGCGGCAGAACAGATTCTCCTTCGTTAATAGGTTTATTTGCGCCTGTATTTGGAGCTAGAGATTTTATGCATTCGTGGATAAATGCCATGGTCACTTCGAATTCGACTTTTCCGTGACGGGTTGTGAGGCGGTGATCTTCGTTGAATTTATTGTAATATTGTTCAAGGTTCATAAAAGTTTTGGAGCAGGCGTTGGTCGCGAGCAAGCGTTTGATTTAAGCAGGCGTTGCGGGCGGTGATTGAGCCCGCTGGGTGGGGTAGGGCGCAACGGAGTGCGACCTAGGGGAGGGGCTCCTCCCCCTTTGGTTATTACTTTAATTTCCAGGCAGCATCAACGGCTTTAAGGGCAGCTTTCTTTTCATCGTCAGTCATAAAGGAGGCGATGTAACTGTTCTTAACAAGCTGTTTGATTTCGTCCATGGTAAATTTAAGGCTCTTAACACAAATCCAGAATTCGTCGAGAAGTGTTGTCTTAAAGAATACTGGATCGTCGGTGTTGATTATAACCATCATGCCCATGTCAAAGTATTTTCGTACCGGGTGATAGCGGGCGAGTTTAACGACTTTTTTAGTAAAGGTGTTTGATGTAATACAGATTTCGATTGGAAGCTGAGTTTTAACGAGTTCTTCCATAAGTTTTTTGTCCTGAATTGCTGTAACGCCGTGACCGATTCTCTGGGAGTGGAGATAATTGATTGAATCCCAGATTGATTCAGGGCCAACGTCTTCGCCTGCATGGGCAACTGCTTTGTAACCTTCTTTAAGTGCGAGCTCAAATACAGGAGCGAACTCTTTTGCAGGACCTTTTGCTTCTGCTCCACCGAGTCCAATACCGATGATATCTTCGCAAGGATAAGATTTGAACATTTCGTAGTTTTTCATTGCATTTTCGCAGCCGAAAGTTCTTGAAACGTCCATAAGGAGTTTGATTGTAATTCCGTCTTTTTCCTTTATGCGCTTAATCTGTTTGTGGAAAATGTCGACCATCTTTTTGTAGCTGAAACCTTTTTTGATAAAGGCAGACGGAGCGAAGAATGCTTCACAATAATTGATTCCGTTTTTAACAAGGTATTTTTCCAGTTCTTTGAAGACCAGATTGAAGTCTTTTTCGGATGTATACATATCCTGAATTTTTAGGAAGGACTGAATGAATCCGTTTAAGTCGTTATAGGCAAAGAGTGAGTCCTGTTCTTCTTTTGACATTTCTTTACCAAAACGGTTCTTGTAAAGCTTCTTGATTCCTGCCATGGTGATTACGGCTTCAATATGGATATGAAGTTCTGCTTTTGGCACAGCTTTCAAAAAAGTCTTAAATTCTGATTTTGTCATACATATCTCCTGGAAACTTTTCAGCATCTGTATTTTGTTTTAAAACATCAATAATATATGGTAACATCGTTCTTTTGATATTTCAAGAAGAGAAAAGTCCTAAATTTATTATCGGCAGAATCAGATTGTAACTTTACAAAAAGTTTCTACAGTAAAGTTTCTTTAGCAAAGTTGCTACAGCAGACTTTTTAATTCTTCGATAATTGCTTTAAAGGTATCGCAGGCTGCCTGAACTGGCTCCACGCTTGCCATGTCAACTCCGGCAATTCTGAGCGATTCAATTGGATAGCGCGAACCACCGCTCTTGAGGAACTTAAAGTAATCTTCACGTTCTTTTTCGCCACCCTTTGTTACGCGTTTTGCAAGTGCCAGAGCGGCTGAGATTCCGGTTGCGTATTTATAAACATAGAAAGCGTTGTAGAAATGAGGAATGCGCAAACCTTCCAAATCTGAATTAGCTTCAAAATGCATGAGCGGTCCAAAATAAAGCTCCAGCAATTCTCGATAAGTTTTTCTCAATACTTCTACTGTGAGCGGCTGACCGTTTTCAACAAGCTCGTGGGTTTTGAGTTCGAACTCTGCAAACATGGTCTGGCGGTAGAGGGTTGCAACGATATCATCGGCCCGCATAGAAAGCAGGTATTTTTTCATTTCCGGGGTTTTGGCGTTTTTGAGCATGTATTCAAACAAAAGCTCTTCGTTGAAGGTTGAGGCAACTTCTGCTTCGAAAATTGTATAGTCGTAGCACATAAAAGGATTGTTGTGAACTGAATACCAGGAGTGCATTGAATGTCCGCCTTCATGAATCATTGTGAAGATATCGCGGATATTTTCTTTGTTGTAATTTAAGAGGATGTAAGGATAGCCGATATAAGCACCAGAACTGAAAGCACCTGAGCGTTTTCCCACATTTTCGTAGCGATCTGCCCAACCGTTCAAAAGTCCGTTGCAGAGTCGGTCTGTGTATTCTTTTCCCAGCGGTTCAAGGGCTTTTCGACAGATTTCTACAGCTTCTTCGTAAGGGGTGTCGATTTTTACAGAATCTACAAGAGGAACATAAACATCGTAATGACGGAGTTCATCTAATTTAAGGGCTTTTTTGCGGATATCATAATATTCATGAAGGGTATCAAGATTATCGTGAATGCATTTTATGAGGTTATAGTAAACTTCTTCCGGTACCTTGTTGCCATAAAGTGCTTTTTGCAGGGAAGATTTGTAACCGCGGGCTTTCATAGTAAAGATGTCCTGATTTACAGAACCTGAATAAGTAGCGGCAATTGTGTTTTGATGTTCTTCAAACTTTGCATAGAACTTTTTGTAGGCTTCCTCGCGGACGCGGCGGTCGTGATTGTGCATAAGGAGTCCAAAGGTTGTCTGGGTAAGCTGCTGGTCATAATCCTGAACTTTTACGCTGCCAAAGGTTTTGTTGATATCTACGTTTGTAAGCACGCTGAATACATTTTGTGAAGTTTCGGCGGATTGAAGCTGAAGTGAAAGGAGTCGTTCTTCTTTTTCGCTTAAAATGTATTGCTTAAAATGAAGGAGCTTCTGAATGAAGATTTTGTAATCCTTGAAGGCCGGTTCTTCAATCCATTTATTGAGTTTTTTTTCATCGATTGACTGGATTTCTGAATCAAAAAAGCTTAAATCTGAAGAAAAACTAGTGTAAGCCATCATCGCTTTTCCGTAGCGTTCGCTTGCTGAAGAATCGTCTTCGTCGGCTTCGTGTTCAAGAGAGGCAAAATGATAAACACATTCCATCTGAAGATTTGCTTTTTCCAGGGCTTTAAGGGCGTCCAGAAGATTTTCTTTTGACTGGCCAAGCTTGCCCTTGTATTTTGAAACTTCTTTTGTAAGTTCAGGAAGCTGCTTTAGGGCGGACTCCCATTCGTCAAGGTTTTTATAGATTGATGATAAATCCCATTTGTCTTTTGCTGGAACGTCTTTTCTTGCTGGAATTGTTTTTGCCATTTTTATACCTCTTGTTTAATAAATCATTGTGCCGATACCGCGGTCAGAGAACATTTCTATAAGCAGGGAATGTGGAACACGACCGTCGATAATATGTGTACGTGGAACTCCGCCTTCAAGGGCTGTCAAACAACAGTCAATTTTAGGAATCATTCCAGAACTGATTATACCAGTTGCTTTTAAAGAGCCGATTGCAGTTTTTTCTATGCGTTTAATCAGGGTTGTCGGATCGTTTATGTCGCGCAGAACT
>JAEEGH010030302.1_pt1 | contig 10521 bp, 14 predicted proteins | sample 9134181 | NCBI WGS metagenome assembly JAEEGH01 (sample SAMN16246544, study PRJNA631951) | gut metagenome | biome: gut microbiome; feature: rumen; material: DP-attached | host: Bos | place: Iran: Karaj | collected 2018-10 | reverse complement strand
CAAAACAGATGTCAAGAATATCGGTCACATCCTTTATCTGATATGTAGCAAATCCATATATATCAGATTCATTTTGTCGGTTGATCCAGGCTGCCTTGAGTCCGGCAGTGTGAGCTCCGATGATATCTGTTTTATACGTATCTCCCACAAACAAAATCTCATCTTTGGTTCCTCCCGGATTATTTTTAAGGATTTCTCCTATCGCTGATTCAAAAAAATCCGAGCATGGCTTGACCCTACCAAAGTCAGCACTGGACCAAACTTTGTCGAAATATTTGCCAATGCCGTGATTGTTAAGCATTATCTGAAGGGCACCGGCTCTGAAACCGCTATTTGATAATACATACATTGGTATTTGTTTTTTTGAAAACACATCAAGCATATCCGCTAGGCCTTCATAAACTCTCACTGTATTACATCTACTAAGAAACAAGGCTTCCTCTTCAATGCTCATGGAAACAATGTCACCGCCATACTTTTTCGCATACATCGGCAACTCATCTTTTACAAAAGGAAATTCAAAACCTTGTTTATGAAGATCCTGCATATGTACGAATAACTCTTCTCCATAAGCCTTGATCTCATCGAAAGAGCATTTATCCTTATAGTGCTCTTCCCAAAAGGGTTTTAACCCGAGATTAAAATCAAGCGTCAGATCTTCAATAAGCGTCTCAAAAAGGTCAAATATTAGTATCATTAGTTCTCTATAACTATTCCTCTCCAAAACGAAACATAATTTAAGACTCGAAAAATGCAAGCATTTTCCTCGTTGAAAAGTGCTTTGCACTTTTCATATTATACCATTACCGGGGGGCTCATTTAAAGAAAAATCTGCATAACTGCGCTGTTTTTACCGGCCCAACAGTCTGTCTCTCAAGAACGAAAGTAATCCCGCGATCCATCATAAACTTTTGAAGAGGTATTATAAATAATATCTTCCGGGTTATCAAACTTGGATAAAAAATATTTCTAAAATACTTGACTGAGTCAACAATATATTGTATGGTTGACTCAGTCAATTTGTTTATGGAGATCAAGAAATGAAAAAAGTGGTAAGATTTATTTTAATACTGATCTGCGCGCTCATACTGATATTGTGTGGACTGATCATTTATGTTGCAGCATATAATAATCCCGCGGACAAAGAACTGGACGAGGCGGGAATAGTGGAAAAGCAGGTGCAGGTGGGCAGCGTAACCTTTAACTATGCTGAAGGACCTGATAACGGTCCGGCTCTTGTCCTACTTCACGCACAACTACTGGACTGGTACACGTACAGCGCTGTTCTGCCGGAGCTTTCAAAAGGCTTTCATGTATACGCTATCGACTATCCGGGACATGGCAAGACTATAGTACCGGAAGGCTACGTGATGAGCGCCGAAAACATAGGAAATGATCTAGGCCGCTTCATTGATGAGGTTATCGGCACGGAAGTTTATGTGACCGGCAACTCGTCAGGGGGGCTTCTAGCTACATATCTTGCGGCTAACAGAGGCGATGTGGTGAAAGCGGTAATACTGGAAGATCCTCCTCTATTTTCGTCGGAGTATCCCGTTGTTAAGACAACTGTTGCCAATAAAGCTTTTACCCAGAGCCACAATGCTTTGGAGTCAGCGGACTATGATGGCGACTATCTCATGTACTGGATTGATAACAGCAAGCAGTTCTTTGCCACATATGTGTTCCCTGGAGCAGAAAAACTAATTAAGGGTATGGTGACCATCTATCGCACCTTCCACAGTGATAAGCCTCTTGAGATTGCCTTCATGCCTGTGTCAGTTCAGGAAATGCTGCGTGGGCTGGACTATTATGATCCAACTTTTGGAGCTGCCTTCTATGATGGCACTTGGAATGAGGATTTCGATCATGAGGAAGCGCTAAAGAAAATAGACTGTCCGGTGTTGTTGATTCAGGCCAACACAGGTTATCTGGCTGATGGAACCCTGGATGGGGCGATGTCAAAGGAAATGGCAGAAGTGGCCATGAATTGCCTCAGCGATGGAAACTATATATATGTGGACTCGGGCCACGTAACAAATCTCGAGGTACCAGATCAGTTTATCGCTATTGTAGAAGATTTTTTCTTGGAGGCAGAGAATGAATAGAAACATTTTTCAAAACGTTGGAATCCTGTATAGAAGCTATTTGAATTATGCAAATAGCTTCTTAAAGGATTTAGGCCTTTCCTTTTCAGAAAGTGTTGTGATATCAAATATAGGTGCATCGGAAGGGATCACACAGGAAGGTATCGCCTCACTTCTGTGCATTGATAAGGCTGCCATTGCGAGAAACGTAAAGCTTCTTGAAAACGGGGGGCTTGATCGAAATAAAGAAAAATGCAGATGATAAGCGTTTAAAGAAACTTTACCTAACCCAGGAGGGATGGGAAAAGTATAAGGCTATTACAGCAGCCAACACAGACCGCCTGGCTGACCTATATAAGGGACTCACTCCTTCCGAAATCAGTACACTGGAGACGGTGCTGAATAAGTTGGCAGATAAAGATATGGTTACCTTTCTTCCAATGCATCAATAAGCATTTTTTCATCACCCTCAAACATATGGGAATAATGCTTAAAAATCGTTTCCTGAGTATCACCACTGGCGGCCTCGATGATCGGAAGGGGAATCCCTTTTTTTATAAGGTTGCTGATATATGTATGTCTGAAATCATGACAGCAATAGTTTTTTATTTCAGCTGCTTTACATGCCTTGGCAAGCATCATGCGACAGGCGCTGTGATCCCAAGTAATGATCCTGACGTTTGAGGCCCCGCCGTTATTCAAATGTACAGCCTTGATCGAAGCAAACATTTTTGCAACTTTTCCGGGGATCGGCACCCTTCTTGTTTTTCCTGTCTTTGTACCTTTAAGCATTCTGTAGGCTGAATTATAGGATTTGTTGATGTTCACGCGCATAACAGTTTTACCTCGTGTGCCATATTCTTCAAAATCCTCGTAGGTTAATGCAATAGCCTCACCTATGCGCATTCCGCTGTAATATAAAAGATTAACAAGAAAGCGGTACTTGGGATAATTGTTGCCGCCCAATCTGTAGAAACTGTTATTCTGAAAGTAGAGATCCAGTTTTTCAAATTCTTCCGCCGTGATCACATTTCTTCTTACTCCGGTCTCAATGCGGGGATTGTCCCAGAAACGTGTGGGGTCTTCATTTATGTAGCGGTTCTTGTATGCAAGACGCACGATCTTCCTAAGACAGGCATTGATGTTCCATATCGTTTCCTCGGAATATCCGTATTCGCGACATTTTGTTATCAACTTAAGGTACTGCTCCTCCGTGATATCTTCTATTGCCAGATCCTCCGACCAGAAACGTTTTATCATATTAAACTGCTGCCGGGTATTTCTGATACTCATGAGACTGTATTTGCCCGCCACTGCCTTGTCATTCCACAGTTCCATCGCCCGGGCCAGAGTGTACCCTTCTTTCACGGGTTTCGCCTTATTCCCCTTGAGTTTTGCCAACAGATCCTTTGCTTCAGTATACGAATCGCTACCACAAAACCACTTCTGACGATGAATCTTCTCATTTGAATAAGGGTCAGTCTCCGTATAATTGTATTTCACATCGTATTTGCCGGTATTTAAATTTTTGTATATTCCCGGCTGTTTTGTCCTCTCTCTTACTGCTTTTTTACTCATAAAAAAAGACCTCCGTTGTATATTTTTTGTGTATACGAATATTACCGCTCGAAAAGTACGAATAATATACGAATACCGTTATAAAATATACAAAAAGGTCTTTTTAGAAAAATAAAATGCTGTATTTGTGAGGGTTTGTTAGTTCTGTGACTTCAAGGTCGGGACGGATTTGGGGTTTTTGTACACTCCGTTCCACCCTGCTCCTCTATATTCCGCCTTAATCCATCCAGCGTTTCCCGACTCTTTACATCCCGTTCCGTGGTGATGCCTTAACGTGTGGTACCGGGTGCGTCAAACCTAAAAAGACGGTTGCTCTATGGACTAAGACGTATGGTATTTTGTGTGAAAAATATGCACTGTTTTCACAGGCACTTTTACAATACAAAAATCTTATCTTCCATGTTCTTGATGACTTCCTTCTTCTTGTCCTCGGTGCAGTCAGCGTAGATATCCAAAGTAGTCTGAACATCCTTATGGCCCATGACCGACTGGATCACCTTGATGTTGCTTTCGTTCTCGCAAAGCCTGGTACAGAAGGTGTGTCTCAAGTGGTGTGCGGAGAAGTCCGGAAGGAGCAGAGGCTCTCTCTTTTCTCTCTTCGCATTGGCAGTCTCTTCCTTATTATAGTCTGCCGTGATGTTGTGGATCGCATGATTCACTTCGGAAGGTATCGTTATCGTTCCACCTGAACTGGCAAATACGAACCCTGAGTAACCATCGATCTCCTGTGTGCAAAAGCCGGTGATCTGCTGGATCTGATATTCCTCCAGGAATGCATCATACACTTCCCCGATCATCGGGATCCTGCGACATCCTGCCTCCGTCTTCGGAGTGTTGATGTGGAAGTTGGTTCCCGAATCATCCACCTTGCGGTGTACAAGGCTGTGATTGATATCGATGATCCTGTTCTCGAAATCCAGGTCCTCCCATCTGAGGCCAAGGCACTCACCGATCCTCATCCCGCTTCCGATCAAAACTGTTATGACCGGTTTCCATCCCTGATACTGATGGTTGGAATAAAGGTAGTTCATGAATGCTTTCTGCTCAGGTACCGTGAGCGACTTACGCTTGGTCTTAACCCATACATGACTCTTCTTGATCTCTCCGAGAACTCCGGCTGCCGGGTTTACACGGATGAGTCCGTCACGAACTGCCATCTGGAATGCCGGATGAAGCACGGTATGAACGTTATCGACTGTTGCCGGGGAAAGCTTCTCCTCTAATAAGAGAGAATAGTAGTATTCCCTTACATCCGTATAACGAACCTGTATCAACCGCCGCTTTCCGAAGGTCTCCCTGACATAGTGGTCATAGGTATAAACGTAATTCGTCCTGGTCGTAGGCTTGAGGTCGTATTTCTGTTTGATGTACGAATCAAATACCTCGTTGACTGTAACACGCTCTGCTCTCTGGGGATCCAGTCCATCCTCCAGATCGCGTCTGATCTGCTGTTCCTTCTTTCGAAGTTCCACGAGATCTTTTCCGTAGACGGTGTGGCGCTTCCTGTTTCTGTCAGTGTAAGAATAAGAGTAGCGTCCGTCTGCCCGTTGACACTCACCGCTTCTGAGCGCATAGCCGCGGGAGTCCTTCCTGCTCTGTGCCAATCTGTTTACCTCCTTTTTGGAGAGGCACAGCTTTCTTAGGGTTTGGTCTTGTAAAGGAGCTCAAGCGCTTCCTTAAAGACCTGTGCTTGGGTGAGATTCATCTTTTTACAGTAGGCAAAGAGCCTGTCACGTTCTGCTTCGGTGACTCTGAAGCCAACCTTGATATACTTCTTATCTTCTACCGGTGGTCTTCCAACTTTTGCCATAACCTGCTCCCTTCCGAATCTATGTCCCCATTATAGTTTATGCCCCACAAAAATTCAATGTTTTTTTTGAAAGCTGTGCATCTTATTTTCATTCCATACTGTTCCATTAAATGTCTCTGAAGTTCTCGATATACTCGTCGATGATCTCCGTATTCACCAGGACGATCCTCCTGATGCGGTAAATTGCTTTCGCTTCCTTGGCAAGTTCCGTAAACGCATGGATCCCCATGGAGTACATCGCTGCGCCTTCTTCATATTTCACGAACTTCTTCTTGCCGTTCGTAAAAAGGCTTTCCATATTCTCATATTCTTTTCTCTTATATCCCATGATCTAACCCTCCTGTATGGTTTCCCTGAAGAAAGCAATCGTCTTGCCTTCCAGCTTTTTTCTTGTTTTCGATACGATATTCAGGATCGTCTGATACGCCTTGTCTTCTTCCTCCGCGATCTCTACGAGCTTTCTACCGTCATGCAGATGACTGTAGGTGATCTTGAATTCCGCCAGGGGAAGTGCCTTGAGGCTTGTATCAAAGACCTCGTATTCCCTGCGCATCATATGGATCGTCAGGATGTCCCGCTTATGCTTCTCGGGATCATCAGTTTCCTTCAAGATGTTCCCGGAGAAATTGCACTCCTCTATGGCATCGCGGATCATGATATGCTCGATCGCTTTTGCAGCTGTCGGGTCGCTTCGATGACTGGTCTGGATCCTCACGCCCAGGTCGTCATCATTTTTCTTCCGTCTGTTGTACTCAACCTCGAAAAGGATCCTGTTGAACAGCCCTGTTTCGTAGCAATCCACCAACTGTGGAAAGATACTGTAGTTCTTGTAGATCAGTCGGAAGCGTTCACGGGGAGTTGCTTTCCCGTAGCTTTCCACCAACTTATCTTCTGTAATGCACATGTTCGCACCTCCATGAAATTGATTGGAGGTAAGGCTTGCCGGCTTGCGTCACCTCTTGCTTACACATGCAATTCTACGGAACTCTATGTAAAAAGTAAGATAGCGAAGACCATACATAAGTATGGCGACACCATACTTATGTGTTTTAATGTTAGCTTTTTATTGGTTAGGGGGTGAGATTTGCAATAATTTAAATTCTTACCCCCTATTATTGACTTTTGCCCCTTAAAATAGTATTATTTAATGGAATTTATGCGATCGGAGGCTAAATACCTATGGAATATGAAATCAAGAAAGATTTATATAAGCGTGAAAAATATCTTAATAAGATCCGTGGCTTCTATCACGAAACAGAGATTATCAAAGTTTTAACCGGCGTCAGACGATGCGGAAAATCTTCTATCATGAACCTTATTGCCGGAGAACTGACCGAAAACGGTGTTAAGGCCGAGAATATTCTCTATTTCAACCTTGATAAAAAACCTTATGACACTGTAAGTACAACAGATGCTCTGGACAAACTGATCGCCGATAACAGCACCGCAAAAGGTATCAAGTATCTTTTTATAGATGAGATTCAGAATGTTAAGGGATTTGAGCGGGTTATCAACTCCTGGAGAGAAGAGGGGGACTTCTCCATATTCATTACAGGGTCTAACTCTTATCTTCTTTCCGGTGAACTGGTCACAAAACTTACCGGGCGTTACATTGAATTCAATATCCTGCCGCTTACCTTTGATGAGTATCTCGAGATCAAAAAGTTCTTCGGAAAGCAGCTTTCCCCCGACGATATGACTGAATTACGCAACTATATCCTTGAGGGTGGGTTCCCGTATGTGGCAAAGCTGAATTCGATGAATGATAAGCGGCTTTACGTTCAAAACCTGATAAACGAGATCTATGAAAAAGATATCAGAAAGCGTATCCAGATCAGAAACCGGGCTACTTTCGAAGCCATAATGAAATACGTTATCAACAATTTCGGATCCACCACGAGCATTCAGAACATCACAGATGATATCATAAAGAAGGGCATAAAAATTAAACGTGAGACGGTGAACCGCTATATTAATGCACTTATAAGTGCAAAAATTCTTATACCATGTGACAGATTTGATATGAAGTCAAGAAAATCCATCATGGGTGAGAAAAAGTACTATCTGTCGGACTTATCGTTCTATTATGCACTGAACACCGACAATCGCATCAACTTCGGTCCGGTGCTTGAAAACATTGTATACACCTATGCTGCCGGCATGGACTATATGATAAGCGTCGGAAGGATTGGCAAGCTGGAATGTGACTTCATTCTAAGAGATAATGAAATGAACTATTCCTATGTTCAAGTCGCCTATACGATTCTAGAAAGCAAAGATACCGAGGACAGAGAATACAGATCGTTGGAGCAGGTTACATGGGATAATTATCCCAAATATCTTCTTACCACCGACAGTCTTCTTCAGAAAAGGAACGGGATCATCCATGCGAATCTCATTAACTTCATAAAGGATGGTCAACGCTTTTAGGGGGCAGAAATTGCAAAAAGCACAAAACTTACCCCCTAAAAGTGAAAAGTAAAGACTTATACCAGTGCCCTGATCTGCTTCAGCAGCATCTCCTGCACCTTCGGATCTGTAATCTTGGAAAACAGCCCTTCCGCCTCATTCATAAAACCATTTGCAACTTCCGGAGCTTTCTCTCCCAGGATCAGATAGTTGGGATCTGTCTCAAGGGCTTTTGCCAATTCGGCAATCACGCTGCTCTTGATATCGATCCGGTCATTCTCATAATTCGATATGGTGGGCTTCGGGATAAAAGTGATCTCCGCCAGCTCCTCCTGGGTCATTCCAAGTCTGATACGCTGTGCTCTGATCCTCTGTCCTAATGTTTCTTCCTTAATAGATATGTTCATCTTCTCCTTCTTTCCGGGCGAACCGGAAAAAAGAGATGTACTGTTGTGTCCGTTACAATAAACAAAACGCACGAAAAGACTCCGTTTTACCGGTTATCTTTTCATGCGTCCGCGGTGGGTCATGCCCCCATATCATGAAGCCCTAATTTAATTGTCATTATGCGTGTCATGCACGCCTGATTTCATCCTAATTGTTTGATCTTATAAGTAGCACTTTCCGAGAGCATCCGTTCTCTCGGCAATCTGCCCCTCTGTAAAATTCTTGAGGGTCACTACTCTGGTACATTTGTGAGTGTGGCACTTTATCATAATGCCGTTCATAGCCGGAGCCGTCCTGTCTCCGGTCAGTGCGTAGGAGATCCGCATGGATTTCCTGCACTTCTTGCAATAAAAATCAATCGCCTGCATTCGGCTCTTCACCTCCAATTCAATGTTTTGATCTGAAGTCTGAAAAGGAAAGGGAAAGTCACCTTTACAGATTACTGCGAAACGTTGATTAGTCGATCCGCAAAGCGAGCTGACTATAATACCCCGAGGTCCGGGCAGCTCACTGAAAACCTCTTTATTCAGTTTTTCTTCCTGCGCAGAAAGAAGATTGATCATATCCTCCTACGCGTGTAAACAATCATAGGCATGTTCATTTCCTCCATAAAATTCCCCAAAAAATGCAGCCGTTTTCCGAGTACACCGAGGTTAGTGACGACTGCGTTACCCTCTTTACCGCTGATCCGTTTCTTGGCTTGGAAAGTTTTCCCGCCTCACATGCTTAAATATAATTCAAATCAGAACGAATTTCAACGGGATTATATATCACACTTTTCAAATATGGCTTGAATTCAGAACATACGTGTGGTATATTCTATTTACACTGATTGATCCCAAGGTCCCTTCGGGGCAAAAGGAGAAAAGACATGAAATACAAGATAGGTGAAATGATTGCGAATCACCGGAAGAATAAGAAGCTGTCCCAGATCGAGCTGGCCGAAAAGCTGGCTGAAAAGGATGTAAGCGTCACAAATGCAGCGATCAGTGCCTGGGAAAAGGGAAACAGCATGCCTACGGCAGAATCCCTGCTGGCAGTCTGCGAGATTCTGGAAATCAACGATATTTATACGGAATTCATCGGAGAAAATCCCTTGGATCCTTTCAGAAATCTCAATGATGAAGGAAGAAAGAAGGTTCTTGAATATATAAGCCTTCTGGAGAAGTCCGGAGAATATGAAAATAAGACCGCCGAAATCATCGACATCACACCACGGCTTATGAAGATAGCTTTGGTCCCTGCGTCTGCAGGAGACGGTAACTTCCTGGATGATGAGAACTTTGAGACCGTAGAGATCAGAAAACCGGTTCCTAAGAAAGCTGATTTTGGAGTGTACCTTGATGGCAATAGCATGGAACCTCAATTCCATGACGAAGAACTTGTCTGGATCGAACAGACCGAATGCCTGAATCCCGGCGACATTGGGCTCTTCTTCCTGGATGGAATGACCTTCTTTAAAAAATATGTAGTGAATAAAACCGGTACGTTCCTTGTATCACTAAATCCCGAATATGCACCGAAACCGGTAAGCGAATACAGCACCTTCAAAATTTTTGGCAAGCTTGCCGTGGATTAAGTCCGTTTTTTGGGACAACCTCCGTATTATGATGGTACTTGTCAGAGAATCTAAAAGTATCAGAATAAGGAGGAAACCGTTTTGAAAGAACTGATTTATTCCAACAATGTTTATACTCTTCGCAAAGAGTATGGTATCAGCCAGGACAAGATGGCCGCAGACCTTGAGATCAGCAGAAGATCCATCAGCAAGATTGAAAACGGAGATCAAAACCTCTCTTTAGAGATGGCCTATCGGATCTCAGCATATTTTAACCGTCTGATACCGGACGTTTTCCCTCTTTATAAGATAACAAAACTTACTGTCCTCAAAAAATGTCAGGACAATTAAATGGAGATGATTTCATGGATTACACAATCATCGCCGTAGATTTTGACGGAACCCTTTGCTACAGCAACTGGCCTGAACTCGGCGAACCAAACAGACCTCTAATTGAATACCTTCAGGCCCAGCAAAGATCCGGCAACAAGCTTATCCTCTGGACCTGCAGAGCCGGTGAAGCCCTGGAGAAAGCTGTCTCCTGGTGCAAAGATCAGGATCTCACCTTTGATGCCGTCAATGATAACCTCCCGGAAGTCATCGAAATGTACGGCAACAATTCTCGGAAGATTGCC
>JAEEGH010030300.1_pt1 | contig 10521 bp, 4 predicted proteins | sample 9134181 | NCBI WGS metagenome assembly JAEEGH01 (sample SAMN16246544, study PRJNA631951) | gut metagenome | biome: gut microbiome; feature: rumen; material: DP-attached | host: Bos | place: Iran: Karaj | collected 2018-10 | reverse complement strand
CAAATTGTTTCAGCGACAGGAAGGCGGGCTTCGCTTCGGTGGAACGTGTTAGAATGACGGCAGATATGGCGGCCTCCGGCTCACGCGTCATGATGCGGAGCGTGTGTTGTCCGGCGGCGAGCGTCGGGCGGAACGGCTTTTTGTCAATGGCACCGTTTGAAACTTCGCCCCACTGCCAGACGGATGTCGTCGGCATGTGATAATGCTGAACGGGTAGGTCATCGATTTGCACACAGAAGGAGTCGCTCTTGTTGAGAATTTCGCCTTGCGCGGCGGTTTCAGCGAAGAGATGCCATTCGCCTGCTTCGGTGGTTGTGAATGTCCATTCGAGCTTGCCTGATTTTGCGTTCAATGGCGTGATGGCGTATTGCTTTGAAAGCGTGGGAGATACAGTGCGGATCAGCGCTCCATTTTTGCGTGGGATGAATTCTTTGTCCGGCCATGACAGCATCTGCCATGCGAAATCGTGTGGCGTATCGTCCTTTTCGATATCGTCGAAGACGGCGGCATAGGCGGGAGCGCCATCGAATGGCTGGACGAAGAGATTGTGGCGCAACGCTTTGCGTGCACCGATGCCTGGCCTGTTGTGGAAATTGTGCTGATAGGCCTCCGTGGCGTCCGCCAAGGCGTAGCCTGGCGTATTCGCGGAAGATGGTTCGAACGCGAGAATCTTGCCGTTTGTCCCAGTCCCGCAACCGCTTATGGCCTGTCCGCCGCCGTCGATGAGGACGCAGTTGTGGGCGAGTGTGTGGCAACGGCTGTCTTCGAACTTGTTGTCGTTGCCGTAGCCTGCGTCGATGGCCCATCGTTCGCCGTAGGCGTAGAGGGTGAAATGGCCTTTGTCCGACTGGTTGTGGGTGACATGGTAGTATTTGCCCGCTTCCGTGCTGAACATGACGTCTTTGTCCGACCAGCCTGTCCGCCAGACGCAGAGGCCGCGGTCGCGGAAACGGACATCATGCGGCAGAACTTTTTCCGGCGGCGTCATGGCGGGCAGTTTGTCCTCCAGCAGGATGGACCACGGGAAGCCCGGGCGGCCCGCCGCGTTCCACAGATAGGCGGCGAGCGAGTCTTGGTTGTGGACGGCGATGAGCATCGTCTCGAAGCCGACGGAATCGTAGCCGCAGTCGTTTCGTGCGTCCATGAGCGTCGTTCCGGGCAGCGTGGAGGCGGCGAAAAACTGCGGCAGTTTGGCGATGTGCGGATGTTTGAACAGATCCTTCCCGCCGTGTTCGCGGAGCAGCCAGGCGAAGAGCAGACAGTTGGAAAAACCGTATTTGCAATAACCTGCGCCTTCCGCGTAGGCGCCGTCGTCATCGACGCTGTTGTCGAACCACCGTTCGAGAACGGCGATGATGCGGTTCTGCTGCGCGACGATTTCCGGATAGTCCGCGAAGGCGATGGTCAGAAGCCCCGCCGCGCCGCCGCAGACGCCGTTGAAGTTGTGGACGTTTTTCCACCATGTCTTGTCGCTTTCCGCTTCGGTGAGAAAATGGTCCAGATAGCCTTTGGCGCAGGCGGCGACTGCATCCCGTTGCGCTTTCGTCATTTGCGGCGAGAAGAAGGCGTAGCCCATGGCGAGGCCGCGCATCGTGTCGCCGCGGCCGCCGGCCATCGTGCCCGGACCGCTCATCCAATGCTGTTCAATGGGAAAGCGTTCGACCATCGCCAGCAGTAACGAAATGCCTTTGTCCGAATACTTTGTGTCATCGGTCAGCGCCCATGCCCAACCGAGAGATTCCATCCAGTTCGTCAAATTCCGTCCAACCGTATGGCAGATGACGGCGGCACTGAGCGAAAGATTGCGGCCCGATGGCGCAAGCTTTTCCGGATCAAGCGGTTCCGCCTTTAGATAGCTGTCTGCCGTGCGGATGAGCTCTTGCGTGGCGGGATGACTTTTCAGCTTCTGTTTGATTTCTGACGATATTGGAAAGACGGTCTGGGCGCTGACGGCGCCCAGAAGGCATAGACTGGAAAGAGTGACAAGGCGGAAATTCATATTTCAAAAAATCCCAGAAATCCCAGAAATCCCAGAAAATTTAATAAAGCGTTCTGGCGATGATGTTGTTCTGCAGATTGGCGGGGAGACGGACGAAATATTCGCTGTAGCCTCCGACGCGGACGATCAGATCGCGGTATTTGTCCGGCTCCTTCTGCGCTTCAAGCAGGGCGGCGGAATCGAGAACGTTGACGGAGAGCTGCTGTCCGCCATTGTTGAAGAACGTCTTCCAGAGGCCGATGAAGCCGTCGCGGCCTTCGGGCGTGTTGAAGAGTGATTTTTCAAACTTCAACTGGAAGACGAAGCCGCTCTTCGCGAGCTTGTGGTCGTAGGAGAGGGCGGATTTGATGGCGGCCGTCGGACCATGTGTATCGAATCCAGGCACGGCACCGATGCTGTCCGCAAGATTCGGATCGCCTGCATGGCGGCCGGAAGCCGTCGCGCCAAGCGTGGAGCCGTAGGTAGCGGTCCGTTGGAACGTGCTCAAGCCGCCACCGTAGATGCCGTTGACGGGATCGCGCCATGTGCGATAGCGGGCCATGTCTGAATAGTGATGGCGGATGATTTCGGCGGCGAGTGAATCGACTTCTGGATTGTCGTTGCCGAATTTTGCCTTGTAGTCGCGAAGCTTCAGACGGAGCTGTTCATTGTCTTTGAAATCGTTGCGGAGAGCCGTCAATAGTTCATCCATGGAGATTTCATGGGTGTCATAGACGAAATGCTTGATGGCGGCGAGAGAATCCGCCGCATCCGCCAATCCTTCCGTGAGAATCTGGCCGTGGTTGTAGAACGGACCGCCATGCTTGTAGTCTTTCCCATGTTCGACACAACCACGGATCATGTTGGAGCGGAACGGATTAGGCGCATGTTCGCCATAGACCTGCTGTGCCTTGTTCGCCATGTTGACGACCATTTCCACGGCCCAGTCGAGCTGTTTTTTGTAGGCGGCGAAGAATTCGTCGAAGGTCTTGAAATCACGCGCGTCGCCTGTCTGCGGGCCGATGATTTCATGCAAATGGAGGCATTCGCCGTTGAACAGCGCGTATTCGAGACATTTGACGACGGAGATTTCGCCATCCTCCAAGCCCATGTGAGACTTGCCTTGAATGTCGATCTGATTGCAGCCGTTCATGCAGTAGTTATGCGAGTCAACTGGCGGAATACCAAGGCCTTCCAACGCGGGGCAAACGACTTCGTCGTTGTAGAGTGCGGGCATGCCGATGCCTGTCGCGAGCGTTTTGTAGGCTTCGTCGAAAATCTTCTTCGGCGTGTTGCGGTGGCAGCGGAGCGTGATATTCGGCGTGTTGAAACGGAATTTCCGCGCGACGGCCATGACTTCATAGGTGAGCGGATTGGACATGTCGTTCCAATTTTCGTCGCTGCCGCCGATGCAGAGGTTCCATGCGCGGAGCTTATGGAAGCCTATCCATAAGTGTTCCAACGCCATACGCGCGTCGTCCGGATCGCTGTTGTTGTAGGCGCTGAGCATGAATTGATCGAAACGTCCGGGCGAATCCGTGCCGTCGAATGTGAAGCAGAGATAGAAGCATGCGCAGGCGGCAAGAAAATCTGGCGCGGGTTTGCGGGGGATGATCTTAAATGCTTCCGCCAGACGCATATAGAGCTTCGCGATTTCAGGAGAATCGACCTTTTGGGCGAGTTCGGCGGCCTCCACGGCGCAACGATCGCCGACGGTGTCCAACGCGTCCAAAGCAATCAACGACGCATCGTACCATTCGGAGGCTTCTGGATGCTGCGGACGGTATTTGGCAATACGGTCGCGAAGGCCGTCCGTTCCATGTTCGAGTAACAGCTGGTAGTCTGGATTGGAATGGCCACCCCATGTGCCGCCCCAGCCTGTGTGGTTGGCCATGAATTTGCGGTCGAGATCCGTCTGCGTTTCGCCAATCAGCTTGCCAGTGGCTTGCGGGATGAAAACTTCCTTGATATGTTGAATATCATCCGCCAGTTCGGGATGCTCCTTCGCTTCGTTGTCGAGACGGCCGCCATCGACGCAGATTCCGCCGCCGAACAGATAGGTGACGGCTGGCTTCCAGCCTGCGTTCGGGAAGACGACTTCTTCGTCGAACACCAACGGCAGGACTTTGGCATTCTGCAGCATGCCACTGGCAATTTGCATGCTCAAGTTGTTGGATTTGCAGGAAAGGAATCCGTAGGCGAACGGTTCGATGGTCTGGAGGGCGTTGTTCATGGTTGGCCTATTATATTAATGGAATAGAAAAAATAATCAGATATTATTGTAAAATTGATTCAATGGTTTGTCAAAGAAAAGAAAGTAATTATCTTTAAAAAAGATAGCGTTGCGGAGGCAGGCCTCCGCCCGACGGCTTCCGCCGTCAGCACACGACAGGAATCAACCAATAAGGAAAGACGCATGAAAATCGGCATCACGACATTGTTGTACCACAAGCGCGGTCTCTTCAAATGCCTGGACGACATCGCCCGAATCGGCTATAAGTATGTGGAGCTGAACTGCGTGCGCGGCTATTACGGTCATTTCAATTCCATCCAGCTGGCGGATTCGCCCGAACTATTGGAGATGATCACCAACTCGTTGAAAAAGAATAACTTGAAATGCTCTGGCGTCGATTGCCACGGCCTCTATCAGGGGCCGCGATTCGACATGCGCTACACGGAGGAATACACGGAAGCGACGATGAAAATCGCGAAAGCCATCGGTGCTCCGATGGTCATCACGAGTTATCCGAATGGCGACGCGACATGGGATGAACGCGTCAATGGGACGCGTCGGCTGGCCCAAATGGCTCGTGCGGAAGGGCTTGGATTCGCCGTGGAGGCGGAAGGCGGTTTTGCCATTTCGAACAGCACGACCGTGCAAAAGTTCATCGATGAAGTTGGTGACGGCTTGGTGGCCGTCAATTTTGATCCGTCGCACTACATGGTTGCGGGAGAGGATCCCGTGGAAGTGTTGCGGAAATTCCGCAATGTGTTGGGACATGTTCATTTCAAGGAATATACGGATGGCATCCATTCCGCTTATTATAAAGGCACGCCCGACTCCGTGGCGGATCGCGTTCTGCGCGAACTGGCCTCATGGCCATACGACGGCGTGGTGTCCGTCGAGACATTGGCGGATATTTGCGACGAGCCGGAGGCGATGTCGCGTGAGATTTTCGCCGGAATGCAAAAACGCCTCAAAGAATTTTAAATCTCTTTTCTGTCCCTTTAGTCCCTGAAAAAAGGCTTCTATATGAAAAATACTTTGCTTATAGTTGGTTTGAGTTTGCTTGCTGTGACTGCCCATGCAGAAGAACCGTTGGTGAGATTCGGTCTGCTGGCGGATCCGCAATATACGGATCATGATCCGGAAATCGGTCGTAACTACCGTGAAGGGAAGAACATCATCAAAGCTACGCTGGAGCGTTTCAACAAAGAGGAAAAGCTTGATTTCGTTTGCAATTTGGGCGATATCGTCGATGGCCGCATCAAAGAGGAACTGCCGGAAGTCATCGATGTCTTCAAAGCGAGCAAGTTCCCTGTGAAGCACACGGTCGGTAACCACGACATGAAAAAACAGTCCGATGAAGACTTGCAGAAAGCGTTCGGCTTGAAGGATTTCAATTATATGTTCAAGGTGGGGAGTGTCCGTTTCATCGTAATCCATTCTCTGGAAAATTCTGTCATGCGGCCGAAAGGCACGCCCGAACGCGCAGAGGCGGAAGCTTACATGGAGGCCAATAAAGAACGCAACCTCAAGAAATACAACGGGATGCTATCGGCGGCGGGAAAACGTTGGCTGGATGAACAACTGACGGCGGCGGACGCGGCAGGCGAGCATGCCATCGTCATGACGCATGTGCCGATTTACGACAAAGCCGCCAGCAAGTCATGCGTTTTCTGGGATGTTGATGAAATGTTCAAGTTGATCGATGCCCATCCCTGCCTGAAGGCATGGTTGTCCGGCCATGAACATAATGGTGGCCTCGCCGTGCGCAAAGGCGTGTTGCACAAAACCGTCAAAGGTTTGTGCGAAATGAAGGAGCCGACGGGCGTGATCGTCAACGTCTATCGTGATCGCATTGAACTGAAAGGCTTTGGCGAAGAGACGGATTATACGTTTAAGTTTTAGTAGCTAAAATCTTAGGGCTTAAAGCTTAAGGCGAATGTAGGAAGCTTGGGAGGGGGCGTAGGAGAGGATCTTCCTGATTCTATGACACTACCTAAAATGAACGAAGCCCTCCACTGGTAGCTAAAGCAAAAATGACAAAAAAAATTAAACTGAAATAAATTAGCTTTTTCATGTTATCTGGCTTGATAAAATGTAAACATGGATTATGCTATATATGTAATTCATGATATATCTGCTCAAATTGAAGCTTTGGTGGCAGTAGGATTTTCTCCGAAGGTGGAGCGAATGCCATCGCTACAAACTAGGAAAACTGGGCAATGAAAGGGAGATGGCCTGATGAAAAATGAGAATTATCTTCAAAAAGCAGAGTTCCTTCTGTTCCAGTCGAAAGTGGACGAAGAGGATGTCAAAGTCCAAGTCATTGTCAAGGATGAAACCATCTGGTTGAGCCAGAAGGGCATGGCGGAACTATTCAAGGTGGACAGAAGTGTAATTTCACGCCATCTAAAAAATATTTTTGATGAGCAAGAACTTATCGCGGAAGTGGTATGTGCAAATTTTGCACATACCACTCTGCATGGGGCGATGGATGGCAGAACACAGACTCAAAATGTAACATTCTACAACCTAGACGCTATTATCTCCGTTGGATATCGTGTGAATTCTCGTCGTGCGACGCAGTTCCGCATTTGGGCGACTGGCGTACTGAAAGAGTATATGCGAAAGGGATTCGCGTTGGATGACGAGCGGCTCAAACAGGGCAAGACTCTCTTCGGTAAAGACTATTTCCGTGAATTGCTGGAACGGGTGCGCTCCATCCGCGCCAGTGAACGGCGCATCTGGCAGCAGATCACGGATATCTTTGCGGAATGCTCCATTGACTATGATAAAAATTCGTCCGTCACCCGTGACTTCTATGCCATGGTGCAGAACAAGTTCCACTATGCTATCACGGGGCAGACTGCGGCGGAGATCATTGTGTCTCGAGCCGATCACACTAAGGAGCACATGGGGCTGGAAACGTGGAAGCACGCACCAGATGGACGAATTCTAAAAAGCGACGTAATCGTTGCCAAAAACTATCTGCAAGAAAAGGAAATCAAACGACTGGAACGGGCGGTCACAGGCTTCTTCGACTACATTGAGGATCTGATTGATCGCGAGAACACATTCACGATGGAGCAGTTCGCTGCAAGCGTGGACGCATTTCTTACATTCCGTCGCTACCAGATTCTGCCTGATAAGGGTAAGACGACCAAGGCGCAGGCGGAAGCTTTCGCCAACATGGAATATGATGTCTTCAACCGCACACAACCCATTGAATCAGATTTTGATCAAGCAGTCAAACAGCTGATAGAACAGCAAGGCGAACCATCCTGAATAAGGCTAGAAGCTTAGCACATACCGTCCTGCGTTGCGGGTGGTTGTTTTGAAGACGAGCCAATCGCCATCGAGCGTAAAAGGCACGTCACCAATGGTTTCCTGCGTCAGTACTGCTTGGGCGACGAGTCTGCGCGGACGTTGTGGCAAAGCAAAACGCTTGAGATTGATTTTCACCGTCATATCGACATCGCGCGGATAGGGGAAGATCACCAGCGATTCGTCGGAGCGGTTGATTTTGACGGAGCCGTCTGTGGCGACAGGGCCGAAGTCGATGACATGGCCTTTCGGCGTCATGCGGACGTTGAAGTCAAGTGGTTGCTCTTCAGGCTTTTCTGGCAGTTCGGAGATGGGCTGGAATGTCACATCGGCGATATTGCCATCCTTGTCATGTTTGACGTTGATGCGGCCGATGTGGTAGCGGAGATTGTTGAAGATACGACCGCGCAGACGCAGGCGGTTGCCGCTTGTATCAAGTAGGCCAAATGTGATGTCGTGATAGTCGTAACCCTTTGGAACCGTGAGCGTAAACGGACCAGTGACGCCTTCGCCGCCAACCTTCCATTGGTCAGCGGGAAGCGGCAGGCCGTGATCGTTCTGGAACGTTAGCTTGTCCGAACGTTCGGCGGCGGGATTGACGAAATGGACGAAACAGCCAGTCGTTTTCGGTTTATCGGCCAAATATTTCCATTTGTAGGAAATCTGGATTTTGTTGTCGCCGAGATATTTGAGCTCATGGACGCTGATTTCCGCAAGCGGATTGGCGGTCGTCATGTAGGGCATGTCGAAAGACGTTCGGGCATCCGCAAAAACATATTCGGGGCAGTCTGCAAAGTCGGAATATGTTGCACCGTCGATGGTTGCGCCATAGACCGTTGTGTTTTCACCAATGGCGAGAAAGCCCCATTGAAGTAGTGTGCGACCATTGACGGTCCATGGTTTCGGATCCCAATTGATCCAAATCGTCGAACCGTTGTCGTAGCGGACACGCTGACGGGAGGTGAAGCCGAAAGGGACGGCGATTGCGGCGGGGGCGAACACGCCGTCGTCGATTTCATAATCGATGGCTTCGACATCCGCCGTGCCGTAAAGCGTTTGGATGGCGTGCATAAGATGATGTTCCTTAGCAACCCACAGCGGATTGTTAGTCTGCGGTGAGCTGACGAAGCCCACATGGCCGTAGGCGATTTCCTGCGCGCGATATTTGTCGATTCGATCGGGCGTTCCCGCATTGAAGCCCCAAACGACTGAATCGGGCTTGGCCTGCCATCGTGCATAGTAGCCCATGCCGTGGTTCGTCATCTGATGGTGGACTTTCAGCATATTGAAATCAAGGAAGGGTGGTTGGTTTTCGCCGTCTGTCTGCGCTTCGACACCGTCGCATGGGCCTGCCCAGAAATAATGGAAGTTGCCTTCACCGAGGAATGGGCCACCGTGCGTTTTGCGCATGAAATCATAGAGATTCAGCTCTGTTTCGACCTTTAAGCGGGCCATGGCGGCTAACGGCTGTGTGGCGTCGTGATCGACACGCCAGCCTGGCGAGCCGCAGGTCTGCGCATCGATGTAAGCCATTGTCGTTTGGTAACGTTGATGGATTTCAGGCGCGTTTTGTTTTGCGTATTTCAAAGCGTGATTCCCTTTGATGATATAGCTCTGAACCTTTGTTCCGGCGTTATACCATGCAGGAAACTTCTTGCCGTCCGCAAGCAGTGCGATGGACGATTCGTCGTATGACGGCGCGTCTGGATACATGTCGATGTAGTTCTCGTGCAATGAGAAACGATACCCGCAATCCTTCGCGGCCTGGCCGAGAGAGCGCATGGCGTCGTCGCCGCCATGGGATGGATTGGCGGGAATATGGTCCGGCAGTTTGATGTCGTAGCCATAGCGTTGCCATGTATGGTAGATGATGCCGATGTAATCCACGCCGTAATCTTTCAGCAGGCGGAGCACATCGCCGTCTTTGGCGAAATTATTGCCTGTAACGCCCCAAAAGTCAAGAATGGTGAGCGGCCCGAGCGTGGCGCGGTGGGCGGATGGCGGGAAGGGGATGTTCGGGAAGACTTCGCCGGGCGTGGCGGAAAAGGCGATGTAGCCTGTTTCGGCGAGGAGGTTGCGCGTTCCGTCCGTCTTTTTATCGTATCTTGCGTCGCCATCGGCATTTGTCGCATTGGAGAATGTCCAGTCGAGCCGTCGGCAAGTGAACAAATGGTTGGCGGGCAGATAGACGAGTTGGTCGCCGAAATAGGGCGTGTGAATGGTCTTGCGGAGCGGGGCGGCGACACCGCCGAGTCGCATCTGGTGGACAAGCGGCTTGTCAGCGGAAACGTTGAACGTCAACGACTTGCCGTATATGCCCAATGTCCAATTGGATGTAAATGATTCGTCTTTCAGCTCATGTTTGGCGGTGACGAACAACTGGTTGTCTTTTTGATCACAGGAAACAATGGTAGTTTTGACTGATGAGCCGCACTCAAATCCCGCGCCAGCAGCGATGGTAATAGGAATGCCATCATCCACTTTCAGCGTGATATCTTCCAGCGGAAATCCTTGCGGCTTATAGACATATTGCATGATGGCATCCGCCGCTTCGTAACGAAACGCCCAGCCACCATCGATTGGTTGGAGGTCGTTTTTGAATGGCAGGATATTGCCTGGCGTGACGCCGCGCAGATGCGTATTGACTAACGGTTTCAGCGATGCGTCGCGGACGGCTTTGATGGACGGAAGATTCAGCAATTCAACGGCTTGCTTGCGGAATTCGGAATCCGACAATGTACCAACGACGATGGCTGGATCGCCGAAATAGGAGTAGTCGTAACTTGCGTTGTTGGCGGGGCCTGGATCGACCTGCAGGCGGATGACACAAGGCTTTCCTGCAAAAGCAGAAAGGTCGTATTCCAAATGCTTCCATTTGTCCGATGTGATGTGTTCACGATAGAGTTCGCGCGGCTCATGGCCAGGCTCGGCGATGTATGCGCTGAACGTGACGCCGTCGCTATGCGTGGCATCGACGACGCCGTGGCGCATG
>JAEEGH010030299.1_pt1 | contig 10522 bp, 6 predicted proteins | sample 9134181 | NCBI WGS metagenome assembly JAEEGH01 (sample SAMN16246544, study PRJNA631951) | gut metagenome | biome: gut microbiome; feature: rumen; material: DP-attached | host: Bos | place: Iran: Karaj | collected 2018-10 | reverse complement strand
AAGACATCGTAAAGCAGGCCTATAAGTGGGGAATGCCGGGGATTGCCATTACAGACCACGGTGTTGTTCAGTCTCTTACTGATGCCAACCATGTCTGGGAAGATCTTTATTCCGGCGAGTGCAAGAGAAGAAAAGAAGCCGGCGAGCCTCCTATTGAGAGACAAAATTTCTTTAAGCTCATACTGGGAGTAGAGGCTTACCTGGTGGATGACCTTAAGGAAATAGTTGTAAATGACAAGGGACAGCCGCTGGATGACACCACCTTTGTAGTATTTGATATAGAGACTACAGGTTTTTCTCCTATTAAGAACAGAATCATAGAAATCGGTGCCGTTAAGATCAAAAACGGTGAGATAGTAGACAGATTTTCTGAGTTTATAAATCCTCAGGTGCCGATTCCATACAGAATAGAAAAACTCACCAGCATCACCGATGAGATGGTAATGGATGCTCCTACAAGGGAAGTTATTATTCCTAAATTTGTGGAGTTCTGTCAGGACGCTGTACTGGTAGGACACAACGTTACCTTCGATATAAGCTTTATCAACCAGAACTGCAAGGAGCTGGGCATTGATGTGGATTACACCACAGTAGATACTCTGTGGCTTTCCAGATATTTCTTCCCGCTTCAGGCCAATCATAAGCTTGATACTGTGGCTAAAACTCTGGGAGTTGTGCTGGGACACCACCACAGAGCTGTTGATGATGCTGAGTGTACGGCACTTATTTTTAACAAGTTTATTCCTATGCTGCAGGAAAAGGATGCCAAGACCCTCACTGATGTGAATATACTTGGTAAGCCAACTCCGGATATGATCAGACACCTTCGGCCTAATCACTGCATTATTTTGGCGAAGAATACTTTGGGCCGAGTTAATCTCTATACCCTTGTAAGTGAGTCCCACGTGGACTACTTCAGACGATTTCCTCTTATTCCAAAGAGTGAGCTTCTTAAGTACAGAGAGGGCCTGATCGTTGGAAGTGCCTGCTGCGCCGGTGAACTTTACGGAGCAGTGGTTGAGGGCAGACCTCCGGAGGAAATTGCCAGAATAGTGGACTTCTACGACTATCTGGAAATCCAGCCTGTAGGAAACAACCACTTCATGGTGGATAGCGAGAGATATGAGGATATCAACAGTGATGATGATATCAGAGAGATAAATAAAGAAATAATCAAACTTGGTGAAGAATTCAACAAGCCTGTAGTTGCCACCTGTGATGCTCATTTCCTTAATCCTGAGGATGAGATTTACAGAACCATCATCATGGCCGGCAAAGGTATGAATGACGAGGAACCGGCGCCTCTTTTCCTTAGAACTACTGAGGAGATGATGCAGGAATTCGATTACCTGGGCGGCGATAAGGCAAAAGAAATCGTCATCGACAACACCAGGAAAATTCTGGATATGTGCGACAGCATTTCTCCGGTTCGTCCTGATAAGTGTGCTCCTGTCATTGAGAACAGTGACGAGATCCTGACCAAAATCTGTTACGACAAGGCCCATGAAATCTACGGCGATGACCTTCCTGAGATAGTTAAGGAGAGACTTGAAAGAGAGCTGAACTCCATTATCAAGAACGGTTTCGCGGTTATGTACATTATTGCCCAGAAGCTGGTTTGGAAATCTAACGAGGACGGATATCTGGTTGGTTCCAGAGGTTCCGTTGGATCTTCTTTTGTTGCCTTTACTTCAGGTATTACGGAGGTTAACTCCTTAAGCCCGCACTACGTGTGCCCTAAGTGTAAATACAGTGATTTTGATTCGGAAGAGGTTGTTGCCTACGGCGGTAACTCCGGCTGCGACATGCCGGATAAGAGATGCCCTAAGTGCGGAACTATGCTCTATAAGGACGGATTCGATATTCCTTTCGAGACTTTCCTTGGATTCAAGGGAGACAAGGAGCCTGATATCGACCTTAACTTCTCCGGAGAGTATCAGTCCAAGGCTCACAAGTATACAGAGGTTATCTTCGGCTACGGACAGACCTTCAGAGCCGGTACAATTGCGTCTCTGGCGGATAAGACCGCTTTTGGTTTTGTAAAAAAATATTTTGACTCCATAGGCTCCAGCAAGCGTAAATGTGAAATCAACAGAATAGTTAAAGGTTGTACGGGTATCAGACGAGGAACCGGTCAGCATCCGGGTGGAATCATAGTTCTGCCTGTGGGAGAGGACATCAACTCCTTCTGTCCGGTGCAGCATCCTGCCAACGATATGACCACGGCCACCATTACGACCCACTATGATTATCACTCAATTGACCACAACCTCTTGAAACTTGATATTCTGGGACACGATGATCCTACCATGATAAGATTTTTGCAGGATTGTACAGGACTTGATCCCAAACTCGTGCCTTTGGATGATAAAAATGTAATGAGTCTTTTCATGAATACCACGGCTCTCAACGTTACTCCTGAACAGCTTGGAGGAACAAAGCTTGGATGTCTGGGACTTCCCGAGTTTGGTACCGATTTCGCTATGCAGATGGTTATCGACGCCAAGCCCCTGTCATTGTCCCACCTTATCCGAATTTCCGGACTGTCCCACGGTACAGACGTATGGCTTGGTAACGCCCAGACTCTTATTCAGAATGGCACTGCCACCATCGATACCTGTATCTGCTGTCGAGATGATATCATGATCTACCTTATTCAGAAGGGACTTGATAAGTCTGAGTCCTTCAAAATCATGGAGGCAGTACGTAAGGGTAAGGTTGCCGGCGGCAAAGAGAAGAACTGGCCAGAGTGGAAAAAGGACATGACAGACCACGGTGTTCCCGACTGGTACATCTGGTCCTGCGAAAAGATCAAGTACATGTTCCCTAAGGCCCATGCTGCAGCCTACGTTATGATGGCCTGGAGAATTGCATACTTTAAGGTATACGTACCACAGGCCTTCTACGCAGCCTGGTTCAGTATAAGAGCCAAGGCCTTCAACTACGAGCACATGTGCCTTGGTGAAAACCATCTTCACGCCATAATGAAGGACTACCAGAGCCGCAAGGATACGCTTTCCAACTCAGAGCAGAACGAGTACGGCGATATGAGGCTTGTGGAGGAGATGTACGAAAGAGGCATAGAGTTTATGCCGATCGACATCTTCAAGGTTAAGAGTAGGGACTTCCAGGTAATTGGTGACAAGATCATGCCTGCTCTTACCAGTATCGATGGTATGGGTGAAAAAGCTGCTGACCAGATCGTGGAAGCAGCCAAGGACGGTCCTTTCCTTAGTAAGGATGACTTCCGCCAGAGAACCAAGTGTCCTCAGGGCGTCATCGACAAGATGGCAGATATGGGGCTTCTTGGAGATATTCCTGACTCCAATCAGATAAGTCTCTTTGACCTTATGAAGGGAATGTAATCTATAGACATAAAAAAGCCAGTGGCGATTTGCCACTGGCTTTTAATTACGCTGTATATCTCATGGAAGAGTGATACTTGATGGAAGAGCACCAGGATTTATGTAGAATTCCTCATCCTTGTCTGATTCAAGGATTTCTCCTGTAGCTGCATCCAAAGTATATTCATATGCAGTGTTCTCGTGATAGAATGTAAGCTCATATTTTGTCACAGAATTTTTTACATTCTTATCAGTAGTTCCAGCCTCATCGGCTGTTTCATCTTTATCAGCTATTTCCTCCTCATCTGTGACAGTTTCTACATTCAGGAATATAACCTGTTTTTCTTTAAGGCCTGCATCTTTAAGCACGATCTTTTTTGCCTGAGCCTCTGTGATGATACTGCCTGCAGCCATGGCGGGAACGCACATGACGATCAGCATTGCAAAAGAAATGATCAGAGCACCCAGCGATTTCGAAAAAATAGATTTCCTCATAAACGTCGCCTCCTCTCTATGCAGTTTCCCTACATACATTATACACCTATTTATACGAATGCAAGCGGTTTTTGGGCAAATTTCTTTTCAGGGGTTGACAGGAAAGTGAAATGAGAATATATTAAACATATGAGCAGATGTTCATATGTTTGAATGAGAGAGCGGAATAGATGCTGCAGGGCAGTTACCGCAAGGGGTTCCGCAGAAAGGAGATACTTATGCACAGAAACCTTCCGAATGAAGATGAACTCTATGATCTGGCGGAGCTGTTTAAGGTATTTGGTGATTCCACAAGGATCAGGATACTGTTTGAACTCTTTGATGATGAGATGAATGTGGGAGATATAGCTGAGAGGCTTAATATGACCCAGTCGGCAATTTCACATCAGCTTAAGATATTAAAACAGAGCAAGCTCGTTGGAAACAGACGAGAGGGCAAGCAGATAGTGTATTTCCTGGCAGATGACCATGTGCGTACCATTATAGATCAGGGTATTAATCATATCGAAGAATAAAAATATGAGTGCTACTTTAGGTGGCAGAAAGGTGGAAGTTATGAAGAAGACATTTAAGTGTGAGGTTGATTGCGCAAATTGTGCAGCTAAGATGGAAGATGCTGTTAAGAAGATAGAGGGAGTTGTAAGTGCAAGAGTTAATTTCATGACTCAAAAGTTTACACTTGAGGCAGCAGATGACATTTTTGACAAGGTATTTGATGAGGCAGTAAAGGCCTGCAAGAAGGTTGAGCCTGACTGCGAAATTGAGAAAGCATGATTTTATAACAGCTTGACGAGGCATTAACTTATGACCAAGAAACAAAAGAAAGTAAGAAACAGAATAATCATAGTACTTATCATGTTTGCGGTACTGATGATACTTGATAAAACAGGAGTCCTTGACCCTGTGCCATGGTACCTGCAGCTGGTGATCTTCCTGATCCCTTACGCAATAATCGGATATGACGTCATCAAAAAGGCTGTTATCAACATCAGTCACGGACAGGTATTTGATGAGAACTTCCTTATGATGATCGCAACCTTTGGAGCTTTTGGGATAGGGGAGTATTCAGAGGCCCTGGCGGTAATGCTCTTTTACCAGGTGGGAGAGCTGTTCCAGAGCGTAGCTGTAGCAAAGTCAAGGCAGTCAATATCAGACCTTATGAGCATTGCTCCTGAGTTTGCCAATCTTGTGGCAGAGGACGGCTCGGTAAGTGAGGTTGATCCAGAGGAAGTTAGCGTTGGAGATACTATTCTTGTAAGAGCAGGAGAGAAGATCCCTGTAGATGGAACGGTTCTTGAGGGCGAGTCCTTTGTTGACACTGCAGCCCTTACAGGTGAGTCCGTACCAAGGAGGGTTGTATCCGGCGATGATGTTATAAGTGGCTGCGTAAACGGCGAAGGCATCCTTAAGATCAAGGTAGGTAAGGCCTATGAGGATTCTACTGTTGCCAAGATACTTGAGCTTGTGGAGAATGCCAGCAACAAGAAGTCCAGAATGGAGAACTTCATTACAAGGTTTGCAAGGTACTACACTCCTGTAGTTACTATAGGCGCAGTACTTCTTGCCATCATTCCTCCTATCCTTGGACAGATAGCATTTTCTGACAGCATCAGAAGGGCCTGTATTTTCCTTATTGTGTCCTGCCCATGTGCGCTTGTTATCTCGGTTCCCCTTGGGTTTTTTGGAGGAATCGGTTCGGCTTCCAAGAGAGGCGTCCTTGTTAAGGGCAGTAACTTCCTTGAGGCTGCAGCACTTATAGATACAGTTGTATTTGATAAAACAGGAACCATCACCAAGGGTGAGTTCAAGGTTTCAGAGATCATTCCATCAGGTCAGAGCTCTTTTTCCGAGGACGAACTCCTTACCATGGCCGCTGCAGGAGAGGCTTTCTCTAACCATCCAATCGCAAGATCCATCGTTAGCTGCTACATGGACAAGAACGGCGGGAATGCTCCTGACACGAGCCTTATTGATGAAGCCCAGACCAGGGAGATAGCTGGAAATGGCATTAGTACTGTTTACAATGGAAAAGAGCTTCTTCTTGGAAATAACAAGCTCATAGATGTGCCAGCATCCATCGGCCTTGTAGATGAGAGCGCAGGAACTGTTATATACGCTTCCTATGACGGAGTCTATGCAGGGGCCATTGTTATCGCTGATACGATCAAGGACGGCGTAAAGGAAGCTATCAGAGGCCTTTATGACCTTGGAGTAAAAAGAGCTGTCATGCTCACTGGCGATAACGAAGAGATCGCAAGACATGTATCAGATCAGGTTGGGATCAACGATATTAAGGCAGAGCTTCTTCCCGCTGACAAGGTAAGCGCAGTTGAAAAAATGCTTGGCGAAGAGGATAATAATAAGAGGCTTGCATTTGTTGGTGACGGAATCAATGATGCACCAGTTCTTATGAGAGCAGATGTTGGAATTGCCATGGGATCTTTAGGTAGTGACGCGGCCATCGAGGCTGCAGACATCGTTATCATGGATGACGACCTTAGGAAGATCTCATCTGTTATCAGGATAGCCAGGGGTACAGTTCGTATAGTAAAAGAGAACATCGTGTTTGCCCTTGCTGTTAAGCTGATAATCCTGGTACTTGGTGCACTTGGCCTTACAACCATGTGGCTTGCGGTATTTGGCGACGTTGGCGTTGCTGTTATCGCGATCCTTAACTCCATGCGAGCTCTAAATTACAAGTAAGATCGCCAGGAGGACAATATATGCCAAGGACAGAGCTTGATCTGGTTTCACTGCTCATGAAGATAGTTGCAAGGCAGACAGGTGAGATCAGCAAGGTGGATTACACTCCACAAAAGAAGGCTTTTAGCGCCCTTGCATTTCCAGATGAAACTAAACTAGAAAGAGCTACCCCCGAATCACAGGGGGTCAGCTCTGCTTTTTTTGCCAGGCTGATCCGTGACCTGTCAGAGGATAAGGAGTCAAGGATCCACAGATTCATGGCTTTAAGACACGGCAAAGTCATCGCCGAGTGCTCTTTTGAACCCTTTGACATGGACATGTGGCATGTGACGTACTCCATGTGCAAGAGCATCACTGCTATGGCCATAGGCATTCTTATCGATGAGGGGAAGCTGAAACTAACTGATACCCTTCAGGATATCTTTGGGGCCAGAATGGGCCTTTTTAACAGCTTTAAAAAGCAGGTTACAGTCAGAAACCTTCTTAATATGTCCAGCGGAGTTGACTTTAACGAGGCTGGTGCCATAAGTGGCAATGACTGGAGAAAGAGCTTTTTTGAAGCGTCATTTAAATTCGATCCCGGAACAAAATTTGAATATAACAGCATGAACTCCTATATGCTATCGGCCATTGTGACAGAGATCACAGGCCAGACACTCTTTGATTTCTGCAAGGAGAGGATATTTAATCCCATGGGAATAAAGAGAGTATTCTGGGAGAGCTGCCCACAGAGCATTACAAAAGGCGGATGGGGCCTGTTTATGAGGATTGAGGACATGGCCAAGATGGGACAGCTCTATCTTCAAAATGGCAAGTGGGAAGGCAGGCAGATCGTATCAAGGCAGTGGGTGGTTGAGTCCACGGCTCTTCAGATAGAGACTCTGGATGATGACAACAAGCACTACGGCTATCAGATCTGGATAAATAACGACAGGAAAGGCTCTTTTGCCTATAACGGAATGCTGGGGCAGAACGTATTTGTATACCCAGACATCGATATGGTAGTTGTCACCAACGCAGGCAACAAGGACGTTTTCCAGACAAGCTCCATGGCGCAGCTGATCAGAAAGCGCATGAAGAGCGACATTGAAGTGTTTGATGAGCCTCTTCCAGAAGATGAGGTCTCGCTGTCAGAGCTTAAAGCCATCTGCAAGTCAGTGAGCCTTCGTATCCCAAGGTTCCCTGCCATAATCCGGGGAGGTTGGGAAAACAGGAGCGTTTCCATGACCAGGGGAAGCGCAAGACGGACAGATCACTCATTTTACAAAAAGAGGTTTGACGCGCCCTTGGCAGGAACTCGCAATGAAGACCAGCTTATAAACACCTTCCTTAGAAGGATGTCCGGCAACAAATACGATATTGAAACTCCGGGAGTAGGTCTTTTCCCCATAATGATGCAGGTGGTCCACAACAACTTCACCGACGGCATAAGGAGCATTGGGCTGCGGTACACTGCGGACAGGCATTTATACATCGATGTCTACGAGGGGGAGGTTATCTTCAAGCTAAGGTGCGGCTTTGGGGACAAAAGATATATCAGCGACCTGAACATGCACGGAGAAAACTACAAGGTATCCCTTCGCTCAACAGTTACGAGAGATGAGTACAACAGGCTGGTACTTCGAAATGACATATATTTCCTTGAGGAAGCCTGCCTGAGGAACTTTAACATCTACTTTGAGGATGACGGCAGGATCGAAGTAAGGCTCTCTGAAACTCCAGGTACAGACATGCTCATGAACGCCATGAGAAATGTAAGGGCTGAGAGCAGCGGAATAGAGTCAACCATCATCAACAAGCTCCTTAAGGGAGGAATGAAGGAAGCTCTGGAGCACGCGGTCAAAAATACAGTCCAGCCGGTGATCTACGGAAAGCTTATAAACCCGGAATTCATAATGCCCACAGAGGAAGAAAAGTAGGCCTACCTATGGTATACTAAAAGCTGGTTATGTTTAAGAATAAGGAAAGAGGTACACATATGTCTAATACAATTTATGAAAAACTTATAGCTTGCAGAGATGCAGTAAGAAAGGTAACAGATTTTGAACCTGAGGTTGCGCTGGTTTTAGGATCAGGCCTTGGAGCTTTTGCAGATAATATCAAGGTGGAGTGTGAAGTATCCTACAGCGATATCCCGGGATTTCCAGTTTCAACAGTTCCCGGACATGCAGGAAAGTTTATCTTTGGATACCTTGGAGATAAAAAGATCGTATGCATGAAGGGAAGAGTTCACTTCTACGAGGGCTACGATATCAGCGATGTTGTGCTTCCAGCAAGACTTATGAGCCTTCTTGGAGCAAAAGTTCTTTTCCTTACAAACGCAGCAGGAGGTCTTGGAGAGGGCTTTAATGCCGGAGACCTTATGCTCATTACAGATCACATCTCAATCTTTGCACCTAACCCTCTTATCGGACCAAATCTTGACGAGATGGGACCAAGATTCCCTGATATGTCATCTGTTTATGACAAGGATCTTCAGGAAGTCATCAGGAAGGTTGCAGATGAGAACGGTATCAAACTTCAGCAGGGCGTATACTGTCAGCTTACAGGTCCTTCCTTTGAGTCACCGGCAGAGATCAGACTCCTTGGAAAACTTGGAGTTTCTGCAGTCGGCATGAGCACTGTTGTTGAAGCAATTGCAGCTAACCACTGCGGAATGAAGATCTGCGGAGTATCCTGCATCAGCAATCTGGCAGCAGGTATCTCAGACCAGCCTCTTTGCCACGAGGAAGTTCAGGAGGCAGCAGATAAGGCAGCGCCACTATTCACCAAGCTTGTAGCTGAATCAATCAAGAGGTTTTGATCATGAATATAAGATTTTTTAATGCAAGGATCCTGACCATGGAAGAGGGAAAAGAGATCTTCATGGGTCAGATATTTGTAAGAGGTGACCGTATACTTTTTGTGGGAACAGATGATGAGGCAGCAGGATACTGCGATTCTCACCCCAAGGAGATCCTTAAGTGGGACAGGGAGATAGACTGCCTCGGTAATCTTCTTATGCCCGGCTTTAAGAATGCCCACACCCACTCAGCCATGACCCTTATGAGGTCCAGGGCTGATGATCTGCCGCTTTTGGACTGGCTGAATAACCAGATTTTCCCTATAGAAGCAAAGATGACAGCAGAGGATATCTATCACCTTAGTAAGATAGCCATTATGGAGTATCTCACCAGCGGAATGACTGCTGCTTTTGAGATGTACCTGACACCATATTCTGTTGCGGATTCCTTCAGGGATTGCGGCTTCAGGTGCGTTCAGACCAGCTGTGTCAACAATTTCAGCCAGTCGGTGGAGATGCTGGAGGGCTACTACAACGACTTGAACGGAAGAGATGAGTACAACTCTTTTATCATGGGAGTGCACGCAGAGTACACCTGTTCAAAAGAACTCCTGGAAGAATGTGCCAAACTGGTTCAGAAATACAAGGCGCCCTTCTGGGCTCACATTCAGGAGACTGAGTCAGAGACCAAAGAGTGCAGGGAGAGATATGGAATGTCTCCCGTGGAGTTCATGGACAGCCTGGGGCTCTTTGAATACGGCGGCGGTGGCTACCACATGGTCTGGACCGATGACCATGACAGGGAGATCATGAAAAAGAGAGGCCTCTATGTTGTGACCAATCCCGGATCCAACTGCAAGCTGGCCAGTGGAATAGCACCTATCCGCGAGTATCTCGATAAGGGCATCCCGGTTGCCATTGGAACCGACGGCCCCGCCAGCAACAACTGCCTTGATATGTTCAGGGAGATGTTCCTGGTGACAGGTCTTGCCAAGGTCAGGAACATGGACGCAGCTGCTGTTGACGCCATGGAGGTTCTCAAGATGGCAACGGTAAACGGCGCTCACGCCATGGGCCTTGGGGACTGCGATGTCATCGCAGAGGGCAAGAAGGCTGACATCATCATGCTGGACATGAACAAGCCCAACATGCAGCCGGTGAACAATATCGCCAAGAATATTGTTTACAGCGGAAGCAA
>JAEEGH010030298.1_pt1 | contig 10522 bp, 6 predicted proteins | sample 9134181 | NCBI WGS metagenome assembly JAEEGH01 (sample SAMN16246544, study PRJNA631951) | gut metagenome | biome: gut microbiome; feature: rumen; material: DP-attached | host: Bos | place: Iran: Karaj | collected 2018-10 | reverse complement strand
TGTCCTTGATGAGTTGTTTCGGATTGTAAACCTCGCCATTTTGAGGGTCTGTGAAACGGTTCTCTGCATAGAAACTCCCAATGACGTGCAGATTGTTGTCGGGCTCGCGTAAAATGAGGTTGACATGTGTGTGCGCGTTGGCCTTGATGGTGAAGAATTCGCTGTGAGTCAATGCACTGCCATCGCCGAGGCGGGTGCCGGAAGTGAGGATGTAATAGCCCTCATCCAAAGGTATGGGATGTTCGAAGGTAGAGAGCATCATGCCATCATCGATACCAGGGTCTTTGGCATCGTAAGCCAAAAGGCGAAAACTCTGGCCGTCAAACTTTTTGATACTAAAATGGGTGTAATATTTTGGGTCGGTGACAGAGGTGATGGGGGAGTATCGAATGTCTAAGTAGCCAACGGCACTATGGGCAGGTTCGTTGGCTTCGAACTTTACATTAACCCATTCTTTCCCAAAGTATTGCACATTCCCATTGATAGGGTTGATTTGCGCGGCGATGCCCAAACTACGGGCCATTGCCACAAAGAAGATGTCTCGAGAATGACGGTCGGCTTCACCATTGTGTAACACACCAAGGGGAGAGATGGGAATACGTTGCAGGCTCAAATCATCGTTGACGGTGAAATTGTTTTTTACAAAATCTACCAATAAGGCGGGATCATCATGGAATTTCTGTTTGAGTTCTTTTGATAGGTGTTCAGATAAGGCTTTTCGCCATGGCACAATCATTTCATTACTGATACGTGGATTGAGGATGTATTGCGCATAAAGTTCAGGCGGCATGGAGACGATTGACGAGGTGAGGTCGGGCGTGTTGTCGAAATGGTCTTTCAGCACGTCAAGGCTGATGTCACGCAAATCCTTGTCGGAGATGTTTGATAACAATTCTATAGCCTTGATTTCCTGTTGCTTACTTTGCGCGTAGCTCACGAAATTGGCGATGGTTTGGTAGTTTCCCCAGGTCTTTTCGTAGATGCGACAGAGCGTTTTGTTGCCTGTCTGCGCAATCAATTCATTTTGAGCGTCTTTGCACGATTTTATATAGGCGTTTCGCAGTGAATCCTCATAGGTAATGCGGCGGTCGTTTTCGGCCCGCATTTCAGGTGTGACCTCTGGCAAAACGCTGGTCGAGGCAGGCGGTACCATGTCGAATTCGAAGCTTTCTTCTTGGCCTTTTTGGTGGTCAAGGGTGATGGTAACATTTTCGTTTTCACCCGATTTAAATACTTTGAAGCCAAACTTCCCGTCTTTGGCGGCGTAAGCCATCATACAGCCCAAACCAGCGGTAAGCCAAGTTTGACCGTTCTGGTCGGTGGTTTTTGTGACGACGGTGCAGAATTCAGCGTAATTATAGATTTTGAATTCCACGGGCAGATTGGCTTGTGGCTGGCCGTTCTCGTCCACGACCGTGAAAGTGGTTTTGGCCGTTTGACCATAGTTGTCGACCACATTGATTTCGGTGAAATATTTGTTTTGGCTGATGACTTCTTCAGGACCGTCATAGTTGCCGAACACCCTTGTGTGCAAAAGCAAAGTGCGTGATGCCGGCTCGTTGAACCAGCCCAAATCAAGTATGGGTTCAGGTTCGCAGGCACCTAGGAAGTGCCAATGGCCATCAACGTATGCCTCTACCCAAGCGTGGTTGTCGTCGCAATGTGCCCAACGGGGCGTGTAGACCTGCCGAGCAGGGATACCGACGGTGCGCAACGCTGTCACTAATAATGTCGATTCCTCACCACAACGACCCCATGATGTCTTGATTGTGGCCATCGGGGCGCTGGTGCGACTGTCGCTGCCTTTGTAGTTGACATGTTCGTGGCACCAGTGGTTCACTTCGAGTACGGCATCGTAAAGAGAAAGGTCTTTCACGCGGGCTTTCAGTTCTTCGTAATAGGTCGCCCTAAAGCGGTCAAGGTTCTCGTTGTTGACGCGCACGGGTATTACAAAATGCTTGAACTCTCGTTCTGGGATGCTGTCGCCCCAGGGGAGTTCAGCCTTGGCACGGAAAGCATAGTGAATACATTCGCGGTAGTAATCTTCAGTATAGTCCAAGCTGTCCCCAATGGGCATGGAAGCGTAGAGGAATGCCAAAGCTTTTTCTTCAGTAAAGCTTTGGGTTTCATGTTTTTCGGAACATGCCGGAAACAACAGAGCAACAGAGATGATAAATAATAGTAAGGTGTTTCTCATGATGAAGGATTTGCTGCAAAAATAGGAAATCTTTGAGAGTTGTTTGTACATTTCTTTTTTTTCTGGCACATTTGTTGTAATCAATACAAAATTGTTACTTTTGCAGTTGCTTTTGGACAATATATTGAATAGGAATCGGTTTAGAATACAACTAAATAAATACAACATGAAAAAGACACTTATCATCACATTGTGCTGCGTCGTCGCATTAATGACAGCTTGCAAGAAGAAACCCGTCGAGCCTACGCCCGACCCAGATCCGGAACCTATCAACTATGCGGAGCAATATGTCGGAAGCTATCTCGGCGGTTTCGCACTCACTATCCTTACCATGAACAACGAATCCGTGACTAACATGACCTTCCCTGTCGATGGTATCCAGATGGACCTTGCCAAGGGCGAAAAATTCAACACCATCACAGCCACGGTGACTGTCGACAATGAATCACGCCAAACTTCCGGCATCGTCACAGAGGAAAAAGCCGACTTCGAGTCGGTCAACCTCATCATCGACAAACCCGACCAGCATTACATGTTCAATCTCGACCTCAAGCTGGAAGGTAACAAACCCGTCAGTGACTCTCTGAATATCATGGGCACCTTCACAGGCAGCGGCACCTTTGAATTCATGGGTGAGACCCAAATTCTTGACGAAGTGTCAGGAAACCTTACGGGAAAGCTTGCTTCGCGGCCCATATCTGAAAACTAAAGAAATGAACAATAACCTAAAATACATAACATCATGAAGAAATCCACTTTAATCCTGGCTTGCTGCATCGGTTTGATGTTCTTTGCAAGCTGCAAGAAAGACGTACAACCCACCATCACCACCATCTCGGACCCCGGATTCGTGACTCAAAACTCCGAAGTGTACTCTGGCGACGAAATTACTGTGGGCTTCAACGTCACTGGCGAAAAACTGACCAGAATCGTGATAAGTGCCGATCAAAACGGCACCGCGCTTTACACAGATACCCAGGCAATCACTAACGAGTCGTCTTTCATTTACACAAAGACTTTCACCCTTAATGCTACTGGCACCGTTACCATAGGTGCCACCGTCACCGATGCCAAGGGCTACACGGCAACCGTAAGTTTCAACATCCTCTGCAACGAGAAACCCAATACCAAGTTCATCGGCCACTACGAAGGAGAAGCACTCATTTCGGGAACTTATGATATCAATCTTTCCAATATGGATCCCATCAGTGATGAGTTTACCGATCGCCCCATTGCCGCTATTGTCGACATTGTGGCTGGCGAGGATATGAATGAAGTGGTGGCCAACATCACCATAAATGAACAGACCAATACGGTGAAAGGCATTGTCGACGGCAGCATGGTCACCTTTGAAGCCATCAACGATGTCACGACAATGAATTATGAATACAATGGCATCAACATACCAATCACCCTTGACATGACATACAACATCATTGGCAACCTCAACGACAATCGTCTCAACCTTAGCGGTGACTGTTCAGGCAGTGGCAACATCAACATGTTCTTTATCAACGGAACCATCGAGATGCAAGGCACTGTGGGAGGTAGCTTGATCAAGACCGAATAAAAAAATCAAAAAAAAATTCCCGAAATCGGTTGCACAATTCAAAAAAACCGTATTTTTGCAGCCGATTTCAGTGCCCAATGGTGTAATTGGCAACACGACTGACTCTGGATCAGTAAAGTCCAGGTTCGAACCCTGGTTGGGCAACAAAATTCCGCTACAATTTGAAGAAAATCAACAAGTTGTGGCGGTTTTCTTTTTGTATGACGGTAACGTTACAGAAACATTTTCCTGCTGAAACCAGCAAAGATTGTAAGAAAACGACAAGGAAAATACATTATAATTCAAATGAAATTTCTTATTTTTGTACCCGAAATCATATTCTACTACAATGAAAAAAAGTATCTTCCTCATGATGGCTCTTGCAGTTTCGTTTGCACTGCAGGCCCAGTGGACCGACGATGCGCTCCACAACAATTTCCTCGCCAACTGTTCTGCGGATGCTGGCGAAATCTACACCTCGACAGACCCTGTTTCAGGCGACACCTACGTGCAATGGACAACGGGCAGCTCGAATGGCTGGGCGCCCTGGATACAACGACTCAGCTTCGACGGTACGCCGCAGTGGGGTACTGAAGGCGTCCACATCACTACGCCCAACTTGGCCACTTGGTCGCCGGGCTATGCCATGGCCGCCACCAACGACGGCGGTGTTGTCAGCGTTTTCCGGACAGCTGATGCATACCATTATGCAGTCAGAGTCAATGCTGACGGCACTTTCCCTTGGGGAGAACATGGTATCAGGCTCTTCGACGGCCTGGGTGGAGACCGCTCCGAAGTGATGGCTGGCAACGATGGCGGTGTATGGGCTCTCGGCACCGATTACGACAACACCTATCTCCAATATGTCAATGCTGATGGCACTTTGGGTCCTGTCATTACCATGGGCGACGGCGAGCATCAATATATGTTCGGCCTGATGGTGCCTACCATTGACAACAGCGTTTTGGTGGTTTTCGAAAAAGAGAATTGGGCCTATACCTATTACTATGAAAAAGAAATTTGGGTGGTCGGCTACACCCCCGATGGCGCGCAAATCGGACCCGAGGTGCAACTCATGGCACCCTACACGATGGGTGGCAGTTATTGCCACTATGTTGTGCCTGACGGTGCTAATGGTGGATATGCGTACATGTGGCACGCTGGTATTGGCGGAGCCTTCAATACATACGTGTTCCACTTCGATGAATACGGCAATTCCACCATCCCCGACTTGAACGGCACATCGGTACATTCCACCGACCCAATGAACTATTATCTCGATGCATACGGTACCGCTGATCCCGTGAGCCACGACCTTATTATCGCCTACCAAGTGAAGGACGCTTCCACACAAGCCCAAGACCATATCTATATGAATCGCATCACTTCGACTGGCGAAAAGGTCTGGGGCGAAGGCATCCTCGTGGCTGATTACATCGGCGTGGATTATTCCGAGGTCAAGGTGGATGCATTTGAGGACGGTAGTGGGTTCGCTGTAATATATATGCAGGACAACGCGGTGATGGCCAAAGGCTTCGATATGGACGGCAATTTGCTTTGGACCAAACAAATGAGCATGACCAACTACAACAAGACATTTTGTGACAACAGCACGGGATTCCGTTTTGGTCAGGACATCGTCACTTGGGTCGACAGTAGCTATGGCGGTATCTACGGACAGAACCTGCACCCCGACGGAACCATGGGCCCCACAGAGTTCCCAGAACCTTGTTACGCTCCGGAGAACTTTGAGGGAGCTTACAGCTACGATGACGAAGCACAGACTTTCGGCGTGATGCTCACTTGGGACGCACCCGAAACGATGCCCCTGCATTACAACCTCTACCGTAGCGATGTCAGTTCAAAAGAGACCATCGTCATCGAAGTGCCAGGCGATGCCACGTCCTATTATGACGATGCCACTATCGGCTACTACAAATACCAATTGACCGCCGTCTATGCCGATTGTGAGTCGGAGTATGCCCTTACGCCTACTGGTGAGGATTTCGTTATTATCGAAGTGACGGGAATCGATGAGAACACCGCCGATGAAATCATCACTATCGTAAACATTTATAATATGAGAGGACAGATACTCAAGACCATCAATCTCAATGAGTTAGCCAGCGGTGTCTACATCATTCAAGGCATGACCAAAGATGGCCGCTTGGTGAACCAAAAGGTGGTGGTGAATGAAACAATAAGATGAGTAAATCTTTTGAACAGTTACTAAATTAACAATCAAGCTAATAATATGGAAATCTATCAGTATTGGCTCGTTGCCGCCATTATTTTGGTCATTGTTGAGATTTGCACCGCTGGATTTGGTTCTATTTGTTTCGCTATCGGAGCGGGTTTTTCGGCTTTGATTGCGGGTCTTGGCGGAAGCTATGTTTGGCAAATCGTTGTGTTTGCTGTCGTCTCACTGCTCACCTTCATATTCCTGCGTCCCATCGTCATCCGTTGGCTCGACCGCAAGTCGAAGGATGTGAAGACTAACGCCGATGCTCTCGTTGGACGTAAGGGTATTGTCTCGGAACGCATTGATTCCGTGCAACATACAGGTCGTGTTGCCATTGATGGTGATGACTGGAAGGCCGTTTCTGCCGATGGCTCTGTCATCGAGAAAGGCACCTCCGTTGAAATCCTTAAGATTGACTCCATTATACTGACAGTCAAACAATTAAACAGTTAAACAATCAACAATTCAACAATTCAACAATCAACATCATGAATTACGTCCTTATCGTCCTTGTGGTTCTCGTTGTGTTTTATGTGCTCAAGGGAATCAAGATTGTCTCCCAGTCGGAAACGATGATTGTCGAACGCCTAGGTAAGTACAACCGCACCCTCAATGCGGGCATCAACGTCATCTTGCCCATCGTCGAGCAAGCCAAGGAAACCATCGTGCGTCGGCAAAACGGGGCCATCAGTCGCGCTTCACGCATTGATATGCGTGAACAGGTGTATGACTTTGACAAACAAAGTGTTATCACCAAAGACAATGTGATGACCGAGATCAACGCGCTGCTCTATTTCCAAATCGTCGACCCGATGAAGGCGGTCTACGAAATCCAAAACTTGCCGGTAGCTATTGAAAAGCTGACCCAGACTACCTTGCGTAACGTGGTTGGCGAGATGGAACTTGACGAGACCCTGACCTCACGTGACACCATCAACTCGAAGTTGCGCAACGTGCTTGACGATGCCACCAACAAATGGGGTGTGAAGGTTAATCGCGTTGAACTTCAAGATATTACGCCGCCCGAGAGCATCCGTCGAACGATGGAGCTCCAGATGCAGGCCGAGCGCAACCGCCGTGCCGAAATCCTGAAAGCCGAAGGTGAGAAACAAGCCCAAATCCTCAACTCCGAGGGTGAGAAGCAGGCTGAAATCAACGCTGCCGAAGCCGAGAAGCAGGCCAATATCCTGAAAGCCGAAGGTGAAGCTCGTGCAAAGGTGCTGCAAGCCGAAGCTGAAGCTGCAGCCATCCAGAACATTGCCCAAGCTGTTGCTGAGCGTGGCTCCGACCCTGTCAATTACCTCCTCGCCGTCAAATATATTGAGACCTTGAAGGAAGTGGCTGGTGGACAGCAAAATAAGACGGTCTACCTGCCTTATGAAGCCTCCAACCTGCTTGGTTCGCTGGGCGGCATCAAGGATATGTTCGGAAAGTAAATCTGCCCCCTTTCACAATCACTTACCGCAGCCTGAAAAGGTTGCGGTTTTTTCTTGCCATGTCGGAAAAAGCTTTACCTTTGCAATCCAAATCTTATGGTAATGGAATTGCTTGATTTGTACGACAAGTCACTGAAACTCACGGGGAAAACCATCGAAAGAGGACAACATATTCCTTTTGGCTACATGATTCCCATAGTGGCGGTTTTGGTTTACAACGACCAAGGGCAGTATCTCATACAAAAAGTGGCTGCGTCAAAAGGCAATTATTACGCTTCCACGGCAGGTCATGTGCAGAGTGGAGAGACTGATTTTACCAAGGCTATGCTGCGTGAGATGGAGGAAGAGATAGGTCTGAAAGTCAGCAGAAATGACCTTAAATTAGTGAAAATCAGGCGGTATGAATACAAGTTTACATTCCTTTATCTGCTTCGCAGCAATGTCAGGATTGAGGACTTGCGTCTTCAAGAGGAAGAAGTGGAGAGTATCCAATGGATGAGTATTGCCGAGATTGAGGACCTTTGTCGGCAAGGGTTATTCAACCGAACCCATTACGAACTGATTTGCGACTGCGAGAAAAACAACCATTTTGAGGAATGAAGGGGAAAATCTGAAAAATTTTCCTCAATTCGTGTACTTTTTTTCTTGTTGCATTGTTTTTTTCCCTACTTTTGCGACTTGGCGTACTGCGCGTATACTATTAGATAATTATTATAATAATATAATAAAAAATACAATCAATTCACTTTATTACTAACCAATTCAATTCATTATGAAAAAGAAAGTATTTTCTTTGATGATGACGCTTTTGCTGGCCTTCATTGGCGTGGCGAAAGCGGAAGTTGTGACTATTGGCGAGGGTACGAGTACGTACTACTACTATCCCGTCAATATGTATTTCAACTACTCTCTGACGGAGCAGTTATACACTCCCGATGAGATTGGAACTGCGGGCACGATCAATGCCATCAGTTTCTACTACGCCTATTCATCGCCGTTTAGCATGGACAACGTGACGTTGTACATGAAGAACGTTGCGAGAGAGGCGTTCGCCAGCAACACGGACATGGAGCCGTTGTCGCTGGGCGACATCGTCTGGACGGGTACGTTCTCGGCCAGCGGTGAGGGATGGGTGACCATCAACCTTGACACCCCGTTTGCCTACGACGGTGTGAGCAACCTGTTGGTTGCTGGCTTCGACGGCACTTCCGGCTATCCGGGCAGCGCCTACAAGTTCCGCACCACGCCTTGCGAAGGCTACAAGGGTGTGCACTGGTACAGCGACAGCTACTGCCCCGACCCGTACAACACGGCTGGAGGCTTCAGCGGCTCGAAGAGCTACACGCAGTACCGTTCTAACATCCAGCTCGACATCACTGCTGGTGGTGGCGGCGGCCAGATTGTTGAAGTGACGATTGGTGATCCTACAGCCACTTCAACCAATTCTTATCTGCCCACGTATTCGTTGTACAACTACTCTTTCACGCAGCAGATCTACACTGCTGATGAAATCGGCGTGGGTGGTACTATCAATGAGTTCACCATGTGGCTTAAGAACAGTTCATCTTATGCCCGTGACCTCAACGTCTACATGAAGGAAGTGAGCGAAAGCGCTTTCGTTAGTGGTGGATGGGTGAGCATGACGGCAAGCGACATGGTCGGTTCGTTCACTTTGGCCAATGGCATTTCTGACCCTGTTGAAACGACGGTCACCCTTAGCACGCCTTTCGACTACACTGGCAACGGCAACTTGGTGATTTGCGTCCAGGATGTGACTGGCTCTTGGAGTAGCGGTGCAGCTGGTGTTATCATGGCAGCTAACGGTAGCCAAGCCATTTATGCTTATCGTGATGCATCACTGTATGACCCGTCCGCTCCCGGTGTGACAGGTTACACAACGACGTCCAAAAACGTTGTGAGACTTAACATCACCACCGCTGGTGGCGGCAGCACTGTGCCTGAAGAGCTTCATGTGGCCTATTTCAATGGTGAGGAGTATGTGATGGATGAACTCAACATGGGTACCCGTCCCGACGGCGCCTGGATGGAGCCTTTCAACTTCAAGATGTTCCATACCTTCAACCGCACCATTGAGGTGACCGAAGTCGACTTCACGCCGCAGGGTATCTTCTCGGTTTCGGGCGAGGAGCTGCCTTACAGCATTCCGCGCAACGACTCCATCGACCTCACGCTCAATGTGAGCGAACTTGGCCAGGCTGGCCTCATTGAGGTCCAGATGGTGGGTATTTACGGCACGGGCCGTACCGCTGCCGTGTGGCCTGTGACAGTCGACCTTTACACCCCCGCTATTCCTGACGTTTGGGAGTTGGCTTGTGAAGAGGCCACGAGCTTCCCGTTTGTGGAAGTTCCCGCCACAGCCCACAACACCACTTTGCACAACGACTACACGCTGCCCTTCCCCGAGATTCCGGAAGGCAACGATGCCGTTTACAAACTCGTGATTGACGGAGACCAAATCTTAAACGCTGAAGTTACTTCTGGTGCCAATGGTAAGGTTGCCCTCTATACCGAGGACTTCAACGGTGAAGGCGGCCCCATGGCTACCAATAACTACACTGGTCTTGGCTCTGGCAGTGGCGCTGCTGCTGCCCCGTTTGAGGTACAGATTGGTGAAGGCACCACGACTACGGGTTACTTCCCCTTCTACACCTTATATAATTATAGCATTGCCGAGAACCTCTTCCTTGCTACCGAACTTGAGGAAGCCGGCGTGACCACTGCCCCGATGAGCAGCCTGAGCTGGTATGCCACCAATGCTCCTGGCTATGCCCAGCAAGGTATCAGCATCTGGATGGCCAATGTGAACGATGAGACCTTGACGGCTACTTCACATGTTGTCACGGACATGACCCTCGTCTACACGGGCGCCATGACTCCTGAAATCGGTTGGAACGAGTTTGCCTTCAACGAGGGCAGCTTCGCTTGGGACGGCCACAGCAACATCCTGATTTACTGCCAGCGCAACAATGGCAGCTGGAACAGCACCGTTTACTGGGAAGCTACTCCTAGCTTGCCTTTCACTGCCTCTACCTATAAGTATCAGGACAGCGCTGCCTACGACCCGACGGTTCCTCAAA
>JAEEGH010030296.1_pt1 | contig 10522 bp, 9 predicted proteins | sample 9134181 | NCBI WGS metagenome assembly JAEEGH01 (sample SAMN16246544, study PRJNA631951) | gut metagenome | biome: gut microbiome; feature: rumen; material: DP-attached | host: Bos | place: Iran: Karaj | collected 2018-10 | reverse complement strand
TCAGCAGTGCTTGCAGCATCTAACTCATCCGCATAAGTAAGCTCTCCATCAGCAGGCTTTGTATCTTCTCCAGAATCTGAAGAATCCTCACCTATTGTAGAATCAGCATTTGAACCATCTTTGACTGATTGAATACCTGAGCCATCACCATTAAATACTTTATTATTTTTAATAGCAAAAGCGATAATAAAACCAATTAAAATAATCGCCAAACACAACAATGCAAGCTTATACCACTTCGTCACAAAATCTTTCATTCCCCACTTCTCCATTTCAATTTAATCTTCAGGTGACCAGTTGACCTGTAAATCTTCTACAACAATATTCTCATCAACCTTTACACAAATTTGGTATTCGTCCTCATAAACAATTTCTCCTGGAAAATTGGTATATACCACAAAATAAGGATGATTATATCTTTCTAAAAGCCATAATAATGGTTTAATCATTTTCATCATCATATCACTATTTTCAGTTTTAAAATAGCAAATCACATTCTCTTGATGCTTACATTGCGGAGGCCACGGAAGCTCCTCTGAAAACCAAGAATCTATTTCTTTGAATAAGCCAACATCTTCTTCGTCCATAACTCCATCAGTAACCATTTGATTGAGCATACTAAATATGCCCTTCCCGGCCTTTGTATTAATGGCTAATTCTTTGCCTTGGATTCTACAATACTTAAAATTCATAGGCGCCTCCATCTTTATAAAACAAGTGGAAACATAAAAATTTAAATAGATTATTATTAATATATATTTTACGAATAAAAAGAATTAAATTATATTTTTTCACAGTAAAATCAAAAAAGCCTCACAGCATAACAGCTGTGAGACTATAATTAACATAAAAATTAACGATAAATAATATCATCTCTACCAGGTCCATTAGAAACCATTGTAATTGGGAAGCCAATTTCTTTTTCAATGAACTCAATATAGTTGCGGCAATTCTCTGGAAGATCCTCATATTTCTTGATACCGCGGATATCGCATTTCCATCCTGGTAATGTTTTAAGTACCGGCTTTGCCTTCTCAAGCTTACTTGTAACAGGGAAGTCTGTAGTAACCTCTCCGTCAATTTCGTAGCCAACACAAACTGGAATCTCATCCAAGTAACCAAGAACATCTACTACTGTAAATGCCACATCGGTTGTACCCTGCATTCTGCATCCGTACTTTGAAGCAACGCAGTCAAACCAACCCATACGGCGAGGACGACCTGTAGTAGCACCAAATTCTCCGCCATCACCGCCACGGCGTCTAAGCTCATCTGCCTCATCTCCAAAGATTTCTGAAACAAATGCACCAGCTCCTACAGCAGAAGAATAAGCCTTACATACAGTAACAACCTGCTTTAATTCCTGAGCAGGAATACCAGCACCGATACATCCATAAGGAGCAAGTGTTGAAGATGAAGTTACCATTGGGTAAATTCCGTGATCTGGATCCTTTAATGTACCAAGCTGTCCCTCAAGAAGAATTGTCTTATTTTCTTTAAGAGCATTCCAAAGATATGCTGATGTATCACATACATATGGTGCAATCATATCTCTGTACTCGTGTAATGTCTCAAGTAACTCCTCAGGATTAAGAAGTGGCTTGTGATATAAATGCTCTAAAAGAACATTTTTCTGGTCGCATGTGCGAACAACCTTTTCTTTAAGCAAATCATCATCAAATAACTCTTGTACTTGATAACCAATCTTTGCATATTTATCTGAATAAAAAGGAGCAATACCACTCTTTGTAGAACCAAATGAAGCCTTACCTAAACGCTCTTCTTCATACTGGTCAAAAAGAATGTGATATGGCATTACGATCTGTGCTCTATCAGACACAAGAATGTGTGGCGTTGGAACTCCCTTCTCAACGATGGAATTAATCTCCTTAATAAGAATAGGAATATTAAGAGCAACACCATTGCCAATAATACTTGTGGTGTGATTATAGAACACACCCGAAGGTAAAGTATGAAGAGCAAACTTGCCATAATTATTCACAATAGTGTGACCTGCATTAGCTCCTCCTTGGAAACGGACAATAATGTCTGCATCTGCAGCCATCATATCAGTTATCTTTCCCTTTCCTTCGTCGCCCCAATTGGCACCTACAACCGCTTTAACCATAATTATCCTCCTAGAAAGTCATCTGATTTAAAAATAAATCATTAATCTATATCAATCAATTTCTTTGTCACTGTGCAAGCTAAAGCGCCTGGTCCAATGTGACATGAAACTGAAAGAGATAACGGATCAATCCAAATCTCCTTACCAGGGAATTCTTGAAGTAATTCATCTCTGAACTTTTCAGCAGCCTCAAGATTCTGGGTATGAGCAACCGAAATAACGACATCATCTAAATTTTCAGTTTTAAGAACTTCTTTCATATCCTTTTTCAAAGCCTCTATCATAGTTTGCTTTGCGGACTTGATTGTACGAGCCATGCTGTACTTATCAAGTTTTTCTCCGTAGATTGAAAGAACAGGTTTAATCTTTAAAAGAGAACCGATAGCAGCAACCGCCGGAGTTAATCGTCCTCCCTTTTTAAGATATTCTAAAGTGTCAACAGTAATATAAATAGTTGACTCGGATTTATTTGACATAAGAGCATCACATATTTCCTGTGCGCTCTTTCCCATATCAGCTAATTTCTTAGCTTCTAATGCAGAAAGCTTTTGAGTAACGGATATTCTCTGATTATCTACAACTACAACTCTTCCCTCGTAATCTTCGGATAACATCTTTGCTGTAGCACAAGATGACGAAAGACCTGATGACATAGGAATATATACCAATTCATCATAATCCTTGAGAATAGTCTCCCATGAATCCATAAGGTTACCTGTAATAGGCATTGATGTAGTAATCTCGCCGCCCTGAGTAAGCTTCTCGTAAAATTCTTCTTGTGTAAGATCTATATCTTCGTAATATAACTGACCATCAATATAAAATGGCATTGGTTCAACAAATATACCTAATTCCTTAGATTCTGCTTGAGTAATACCACTATTACTGTCTGTTAATATTGCAACTTTGCTCATAAATTCACCTCTTAATAAAATAAAAAGCACCGCTGACTATATTACCATAATCAGCGGTGAAATAAAACCTATTTAAAAGATTTTTAGTACATTCCTGCTCCACCCATACCAGCAGCTGCAGCAGCGGCTGCATCAGCAGCAGGGTCCTTAATATCAGCAACAACTGACTCTGTTGTAAGAAGTGTAGATGCAACAGAAGCAGCATTCTGAAGAGCTGTTCTTGTAACCTTAACTGGATCAAGGATACCAGCCTTAACCATGTTTACATACTCTTCGTTGTAAGCATCAAATCCTACGCCATCTTCAGACTCGCGAACCTTGTTGATGATAACTGAGCCCTCAAGACCAGCATTAGCTGCAATATAGAAAAGTGGTGCCTCAAGAGCCTTAACGATAACGTTTGCTCCTGTCTTCTCGTCGCCTTTAAGTGTATCAGCAAGCTCAGCAACCTTCTTCTGAACATGAATATAAGCAGATCCACCACCTGCAATGATTCCTTCCTCAACTGCAGCACGTGTAGCGTTAAGAGCATCCTCCATACGTAGCTTTGCTTCCTTCATCTCTGTCTCTGTAGCAGCACCAACGCGGATAACTGCAACACCACCTGCAAGCTTTGCAAGTCTTTCCTGAAGCTTTTCTTTATCAAACTCAGATGTTGTCTCTTCGATCTGACCACGAATCTGTGCAACACGTGACTCGATAGCAGCCTTGTCTCCAAGACCATCAACGATAACTGTATTCTCTTTGTTAACCTTTACAGACTTAGCGCGTCCAAGCTGATCAAGTGTAGCATCCTTAAGCTCAAGACCAACTTCCTCAGAGATTACCTGTCCACCTGTAAGAATAGCGATATCCTGAAGCATTTCCTTACGTCTATCACCATAACCTGGAGCCTTTACAGCTACAACATTAAATGTTCCACGAAGCTTATTGAGAATAAGTGTTGTAAGAGCTTCACCCTCAATATCCTCAGCAATAATAAGAAGTCTAGCACCTGACTGAACAATCTGCTCAAGGACTGGAAGTAATTCCTGAATGTTAGAAATCTTCTTGTCTGTAATAAGAATATATGGATCATCAAGGTTTGCTTCCATCTTGTCCATGTCTGTGCACATGTAAGCTGAAATATAACCTCTGTCAAACTGCATACCTTCAACAAGGTCAAGCTCTGTCTGCATTGTCTTTGATTCCTCGATTGTGATAACACCATCGTTTGAAACCTTTTCCATAGCATCAGCTACCATCTGACCTACTTCATCATCACCAGCAGAAATAGCAGCAACTCTAGCAATCTGTTCCTTGCCATCTACAGCTTTTGACATTGCAAGAATAGCTTCAGTTGCGCAATCAACTGCCTTCTTCATACCCTTTCTAAGAACGATAGGGTTTGCACCAGCTGCAAGGTTCTTCATACCTTCTTTTACCATAGCCTGCGCTAAAACTGTAGCTGTTGTTGTACCATCACCAGCAACATCATTTGTCTTTGTAGCAACTTCCTTTACAAGCTGTGCACCCATGTTTTCGAATGCATCATCAAGCTCGATATCCTTTGCAATTGTTACACCATCGTTTGTGATAAGTGGAGCACCATAAGACTTTGCAAGAACAACGTTACGTCCCTTTGGTCCAATTGTTACTCTAACTGTATTTGCTAATTTATCTACGCCTGCCTCGAGAGCCTGTCTAGCCTCAGCGCCGTACTTAATTTCCTTTGCCATTATAATCTACCTCTTTTCTTATTCTACAACTGCCAAAATATCATTCTGACGAACGATAATATACTCTTCGCCTTCAAGCTTTACTTCTGTACCTGCGTACTTAGAATATATAACCTTCTGTCCTTCTTTAACCTGCATTGTAATTTCCTTACCATCTACAACCCCGCCAGGACCAACAGCGATAACCATAGCCTCCTGTGGCTTTTCCTGTGCTGCTGAAGCCAAAATAATTCCAGACTTTGTTGTCTCTTCTGCCTCGCACTGCTTTAAAACAACGCGATCTGTTAATGGAACTAATTTCATTTTATATACCTCCTAAAATTAATAATCCGTTTCGTTTGTTAGCACTCTAAACTTTTGAGTGCTAACTACAAAAAGTATAATAGGATTCTATTGTATCACTTGCAAGCAAAACAGCTTGGCAATTTCAAATAGAATCCTATATTACACTCTCATTATCTCTCTTTTTCTCCTTATTTCTCACTTTTACGCTTTTAGGAAGCCGAGAAAGCAAGGAATTCTTTACACTGTCGCCACCTACCGCTAATAGTTTTAATAAAACACTCACTACCAATTCTTGCTTTTCCTGCGGAAGATTTTGTAGCTCTTTTGTGAAATAGGCTGCCGATTTTATCTTATTTGAAGTAATTTCAGAAAGATTTGATGCACCAGAGGAATTCTTTAGATTCTCAAAGAATATATCACCAAAAATCGCTCTGGTCTCATAATCAAACTCCACTGACCATTTTTTTATTATTTCATCAATGAATATGGCATTTTCAGCAAGCTTTTCTTCCTCTTCAAATTTGTTACAAATTATCTGCCAGGACAGTAAATCATGCTGGTAGATTCCCTTTTGGCTGCTTTTCACAATACTTACAGAAGTTTTTGTATGCATAAGCAATCCAATCATAGACTCTTTAGGAATGAACTTTTTAATTCTACTGAGAATCGCCATGTACTGGGGCGAGTCAATTATTTCTTGAATAAAACCCGGACCGTCATAATTATATATTTGAATAATGTTGTCTCGAATGTGAGGTCTACAAAAAGCACTTGAATATTCTGCGAAATTACCACCTTTAGAATGTCCGCCAACTCTTATTGGTCTCATGGTTCTTACCAAATTCTTATTTAAATACTCGCATGCTTTAAGCTGGCCGCCCGTGCCCTCAGAAAAGCACATATTAAAATCCTCTTTCCAACCTACAAGATTGTCATCAGTCCCTCTAAAGGCAACAAAAATTGTATTATCCGGTAGCAAGAAGCAGCAGGCTGCAAATTGACTTTGATTATCGTGATCAATTTCATTTACATAACCATAGATTTTGGTTCCGCCAAAACGTTTAGAACCAGCCATTTTAGGCATCAAAAAAGGCGCAAGCTTAGTCATAGCTTTGCTAGACATAAGCTGCCCCTTAGAGTATTTTGAAAAAAATAAATCTGCCGCATCTTCTATCGAAATCTTTTTGTTTTGGCCAGGACTAGGTACTATACCATCAAAGTTAACATAAATTAACTCGCTAAAAACTAAAGCATCCACATCATTAAATGGATCCGTTTCAAATGGTACATCCCCTCGCCAAATTAAATAATCTTCGATGTTTGCCATAATTTAGTTTTATTCCTCAAATAATGAATCAGCGCCAGGTGTTGGCTCATCATCTTCAATATCAACAATTTCCACAACAGGTTCGTCTTCAAATATTGAATCATCAAGTGTTTCTTTTGTTTCAACAGGTGCATCCTCAAGATTGCGCTTGATATTTCTCTTTGTATCTCTCTTGTGATCTCCAAGACCAATAGCCATAAGCAATAATGAGAACAGTGAAAGACCACCTGCAACAATCAAATAAACAGTATTGATAAATACCCCATTGAAAAAAGTAGCATTATTAAGAAGTAAATAAATGCTAGCAGCAATTGTTGCACCACCAAATATTAAAGTAATGAACCATGTGCCTCTTTGAATATGTAGAAGAGCAAATGACTGCTGGAGCATAACCGCACCAAGCACTACACCAATCAAGCAAACTATAATATCAATAAAACCAGCAATAACATTTGCTTTAAAAATAAACATTGAACCAATAATTACAAGGATAACCCCCATTGTAAATCCATAATTGGATACCTTTGCATATTCATGATTAAAAAAGTACTTGAGCATGTAGTAAGCGCCAAAACAAATAAATAGTACTCCGCCTGCAAGAACTGAAGACGAATAAGCCAGCTTAGAAATCAAACTAACATCTAATGTGAGTAAACAGACACCAACTGCAATAAACGCCAATGCGCAAATCACATGTGCCACTATTCCGGCTTTTGAAGTTTTAATTTCTTCTGATTTCTTAGACATATATCTTTCCTCCGTTATAGGTTTGCAAGTATAATCACGAGAAAATTGATAAGTCCATGAGCAACCATGCACAAAGACAAGCGTTTTGTCTTTATATACATAGTTCCTATGGCAATACCAACTAATACTGCATATAAGAATTGTACTATATTATTGTGTAGAATTCCAAAACAAATTGAAGAAATAAGCACTGCAATAAAAGGCCCCTGCCATATACAAAGCTGACCTGCAACTATTCCTCTTATAAGCAACTCTTCCAAAATCGGAATCACCAATGCATTACATAAAATCTTTAAAATAAAAGAACCATCTGCCAAGGTATTGCTTGCACTCTCAAAATTAGGAGAATATTGTATCAAGCCTGATTTGGTTATAATAACATTCAAAATCAGGCCAAATAATACTACTCCAAGTACCCACGCGATATAAGAAATAACATTCTTTTTATGAGTTGAATCATCAGAAATCAGATGCGGCACACGTTTGTAAATTCCATACAATGGCACCAGACAAGCCAATGCTGCAATCAGCATGCATAAAAGTGTGCCATACTTTGCACCCAGAAAATAATACAATAGAACAACACCTATCTGATACACAACAAAGTAAACAATTATAGGATATACAATTTGAAATATATGATTATATTTAATTTGTCTCAATATATTCTAGCTCCTCATTAGGATTACTTTTTTACACCCTTTGTATCTCTAGATGCAACGTGTAGTCTTGAAAGAGCCACTGTCTTACCTTTAACTTTAACATCCTTAGTCTCGCCTTCTGACAAAACATGGATTTCTGTAAGCTCATCACCCTTTGCAAGCTTCATTCCTCGGACACCAACAGCTGTCTTCTTCTTCTCAGGAATTGTTGCCCCATCAATTCTAAGGAACATATCCTTTTCAGATTGCATAACAACAGAATCGGTTGGCTCAATAATCTTTACACATATAACCTCATCGCCGTCGTTTAATTTAGTAGCAGCAATAAGCTTTCTAGAAACATCAAACTCAGTTCCATCAACCACCTTTATCATGGCCTGCTTTGTACCAAATAATAGCTTCTTGGTAATAATATTTGCCATAGAATCAGCAAGTAACAAATTCTCTTTTGTAAGGTCAATCTTTGATCCCTTTTCTGCTGTATCAATTGGCTGACCCTTATCTCTAAATTTACCGAATGGAAGACTTAGAACCTTTATTGTATGCATATCTCCCTTTTCAGTGAATAAACAAATCTTATCAATATTTTTACAGAAAATAATCTTTTTAGATTCAGCTTCTGCAGCCTCTTTATTACGCTCAAATGTAGGAATATCAACAACACGCGCATAAGCAAACCTATCGATAAGAACCGCAACATCAATAACCTCGATAGGCTTCTCTTCAACAACAGCCTCCTCAACATTATCAATTACTGTTCTTCTGTCTCTAGCATATTCCTTCTTGATTGACTGTAAATCCTTGATGATAACCTTTGCCATCTCAGCCTTTGAACCAAGAATCTTTGAATAAAGGTCAATCTTTTTCATTGTCTCATCATAATCTGCACGTAGTGCATCAATTTCCAAGCCAATAAGCTTTTGTAGACGCATATCAAGAATCGCTTGAGCCTGACGCTCTGTAAAATGAAGCTGTTCAGCATCACGCTTTGATTGAGGTGACTTAAACTTGATTCCAGCAGTAACACCATCAATAAGACAAGACTTTGCCTGCTTTACGTCTTTAGAACCACGGAGAATTTCAATAATCAAATCAATAACATCACAAGCTTTAATTAAGCCCTCTTGGATTTCCTTTTTATCCCGTTCCTTTCCAAGCAAATGTGTGTACTTTCTTGTACATAGCTCATACTGGAAATTCACATGGTGACGAATCATTGGAACTATACCAAGAGTCTCAGGCTTTCCATCCGCTACAGCAAGCATGTTAACGCCAAAAGTATCCTCTAAACGAGTCTTTTTGTAGAGAAGATTGAGAACATTCTGCGCATCAGCCCCTTTTCTAAGCTCAACGATAATACGCATTTGCTCGCCCTTAGACTGGTTGGAAATATCAGTAATATCATTTGTCTTTTTTGTCTCAACAAGCTGATAAATATCGTTTAAGAACTTACCAATATTTGCACCAATCATTGGGTAAGGAATCTCTGTAATTACAATCTGTTCTTTACCGCCTTTGATTTTCTCGATTTCAGCCTTACCGCGGATTTTAATTTTACCAACACCTGTAGAATAGATTTCCAATAAATCATCCTTGTTTGTAACAATTCCACCTGTAGGAAAATCTGGTCCCTTAATTATTTGCATCATCTCTGCAGTGTTAATATCAGGATTTTTCATGTAGGCAATAACGCCATCAACGACCTCACCAAGGTTGTGTTGAGGAATAGAAGTAACCATACCTACAGCAATACCATCAGAACCATTAATGAGGATGTTAGGAACTCTAACAGGAAGAACCTCAGGCTCCTTTTCTGTCTCGTCATAGTTTGGAACGAAATCTACAACATTCTTATCCAAATCACCAAGGTAAACCTCTTGAGCGACCTTTGCTAATCTAGCCTCAGTGTATCGCATAGCAGCGGCACCATCACCCTCGATAGAGCCAAAGTTACCGTGTCCATCCACCAGTGGTAAGCTCTTTTTGAAATCCTGGCTCATTACAACAAGAGCCTCATAGATAGAGCTATCACCGTGTGGATGATACTTACCCATGGTATCACCAACGATACGTGCTGATTTTTTGTATGGTTTATTATAATCAACCTTCAATTCATACATGTCGTAGAGTGTACGACGCTGTACTGGTTTAAGACCATCTCTCACATCTGGAACTGCACGGGCAAGAATTACAGACATAGAATAGTCAATGAAGGATTTTTGCATTATTTCCGAATATTCGGTTCTAATAATTTCTTGTGCCATTAAACATCAATCTCCGCTTCTTTTGAGTGTTTATAAATAAATTCTTTTCTTGGTCCAACATCAGAACCCATAAGAAGTTCAGTGACCTCCGAAGCCATAAGTGCATCCTCAATCTCTACAAGCTTTAACTTACGGCGTTCTGGGTCAAGTGTTGTCTCCCAAAGCTGCTCAGCGTCCATTTCTCCAAGACCCTTATATCGCTGAAGTGTAAAGGATTTCCCTTCCATCTTTTTGCGGTATTTTTCAAGAGCCACATCGTCGTAAAGATACTCTTCCTCGCCCTTTGAAGGAATTGCCTTATAAAGAGGAGGCATAGCAATATATACATGACCTTCTCGAATAAGATCAGGCATAAATCTATAGAAAAATGTAAGAAGCAGTGTTGCTATATGAGCTCCATCAACGTCGGCATCAGTCATGATGATTATCTTGTCATAACGAAGCTTTGATATATCAAAGTCATTACCGTAACCCTCT
>JAEEGH010030295.1_pt1 | contig 10522 bp, 9 predicted proteins | sample 9134181 | NCBI WGS metagenome assembly JAEEGH01 (sample SAMN16246544, study PRJNA631951) | gut metagenome | biome: gut microbiome; feature: rumen; material: DP-attached | host: Bos | place: Iran: Karaj | collected 2018-10 | reverse complement strand
GGATACCGCCCCTTAAAGAGTTTCATCTCCACGTCGGCATCCTTGTCCACAAAGGTTATCTTTGTCCTTATCGGCCGTTCCGCATTCTCGTCAAAATTCGGGAAATGGCATAGGTGCGCCGCCGTGGTGGCCATGGCATACCCCATTTGGTTCATCCCTGCAACCACCAGGTGCACATACTTCTCACTCCCCGGTCCTATCACCCCGCGGTCCAATGTACTCCACCCCCCTCGCTCATCGTCGCCTATCATTATCTGCTGTGCTATCGACTCCAGCCTGTTCACTATCGTGGTCTCCATCTTCGACGTGTCACCCTCTCCGGGCAGCGCGTGGAACAGGTATGTCGATGCATTCCGCTCAAATGTCAAGTAGCATTGCCCCCGCTCTTTTGCCTCTTTCTCCCGCAGTTCTTTCACCCGCTCCCAGCATTCCACATTCAGCGAGTCATGCTCCTCCTCATTGTCCTCTCCCACTATATATATCACCGATGCCAGCTCTGTCTGGCTTTTTCTCAACGACTGCTCCATATTCCGCTCCCTGTGGTATATCGTCAGCGACACCTTCCGCTCCTCGCTCGACAGCCGTGCCACTATCTGCAGCCACAACTTCTCCGCATCCTGGTTGGTCACTATCAGCACATCCTTTTTCCGTAACTCAGGGTCGGCGGCTATCGACTTCACTATTCCCACCACCACCTTGCTCCCGCCCAATATCAACACATGGTTCTCGAAATAATAGCTCAGCAGCCCTTTCCTGTGGCTTGCCGCCCGGTTCACCAACAGGTTGCTGAACGTGGATATCAGAAATGCCGTGAAGAACATCGTACCCACAAATGCCACCAACAACTGATACCAATGGGGCATCCCCGACTGCAGTGGATAGTTGCTCTGCCCTATCATCAGGCTTATCACTTCATCTATCCTGCTGTTTGTCTCGGCAAAGCCGTTCATCGCGTTGGTTCTGGCCCATGCCAACCCTATCAGCCACAGCACCATCGTCCCCACCACAAAGAACCCAACCACCCACAATATGGGTTTCCATACTCTGTTGGTGCTGAACGACCTATCAAACCGCCAAAGCAGCCTTTTCCAGTATTTATGCATTTCTTATCTTGTCTATTTCCGATTCATTTGTTGCTCTCTTCTTGGCCAATTCTGCCTCATGTTCAGCCTTCGCGGTTTCATACTCTTTCCGTCCTGCAAACACCGCTTTCTCATGAACCAGTCTACTTTCCTCTTCCTCACGCTTTTTCTCCTCTTTCAGTGCATCCACCTGCATGTCCATCAGCTTCTCATACACTGCTACCCGTTTTGCCTCCATCCGTCTGTAGGCTTCCAGCTTTTCTTTCCTTGCGGCAAACAATGCTTTCAGCACATAGTACATCACCACACTCACTATCACCATCACCAGCGTTGTCTGCACAATAACGTCCCACACATACAGCGCCCTCATGCTCCCCAACCACAAAAACACCATCAACCCCAAATACACCGTCAGGCATATTCCTATCGCCCAGTTGTATCCGCATGCACCGGTCTTTTCTTCTTTCTTATCTTCTCCTTCTATTTTTTTCATCATTTCCTTTATGTTCTCCATAATTTTATCTCCTATATTTCAATTATTTTTACTGTCGTTATCTATCCTTTCCTTGCGGCTGCAAAGATACATCTTTCCCTTCTCTCCCCCGTCGCTCTCTGCATCTCGCTGCATCAATCGTTATCTATACATCAGTTCGTGGCTCGGCACGTATCCTATCTGTATATATTTGCCGAACAGATTGGCTATTTCCTTCCTCGTGTACCCAAACACATTCTCTCCCAAATTGTACAGCAGTTCCACTTCCTTCCCCTTTATGTCCTTGTCCGAAAGTATCAGCCTTATCACATACCCCATCATTCCTTCTCTCATCGATGGGTCTAACTCCATTATGTGCTGCACCGACTCCACAAACATATCCGACACTTTCTCCGATGCTGCCACGGCGTCCAGCAGCGACTTCGGGAATATATGGTATCCTGCCAAATGGTCCAGTATCGTGTTCACTTCGTCTTTCGAGATCTCCTCGTCCGCCGACGACACTATCAGTCCCGCCGTGGCCACAAACATCATCATGTGCTGGTCTATCTCTTCGTTCCCCACTTTCAGCAGTATTCCTATCAGTTCCTCCATCCTTTTCTCCAACTCATCGTCAGTCTGGCAGGTGGCAAACAGGTTCAGTGCCTGCACTCTTATGGGGTTCACCGGATGGTCGGCGCGGCTCAGTCCCTTGTCGTTCAGGAAATAGTCCAAATGCTTTATATTCTCCTCCACCAGGGCGTCTATGCTCACATTCATCTTCATCAGGTTCAAGCCCGAGGCCATCTTAAAGAATGCCGACACGCACACAGGCAGACTTCCCACCGCCATATATCCATATCGGTCGGCCACCAGTTCCGACAGCTGCTGCCACAGCTTTATCTTGTGCTGCAACGCTATCGGCATATTGCTCTGGGGCGGAAACACAAAGTGTATCAACCGCAGCAATGCCGTGTTCCGGTTCATCAGGTGTCCCAACTCATGCCCTATCACAAACCGCAACTCGTCATCGCTCATCAGCTCCACCAATGCCGAATTGATGTTCACAATATGGGGTGCCCCCTCCCCCTCTGCCGCCACCGAGAAGGCGTTCACCGACGCGTCGCCGGTAATATAGAAGTCCACCTTCTCATCATACCCCAAACGTGCTTTCACTTCATAAAACAAATCATACAGATGGCCCAGCAGCGACCGCTCCACCTTAAAGCTGTGACCCTCCAGCGTACTGCGCCAATAGCTATCCGAAGCATCAGTGCGCACCTGCCTCAGCACCTCCTCCACCACACTGCCCTGCAAGGCTTCATAAATCTGTCTGTTAAGCTCCTGCTCCAACCCTATCTGCGGATTCAACTGTTTCATATCTTCCTCCTTTATTTATTTGTTATTTCTTTCCAATTCAACTATTTTCATTCTTCAATTTCTCCCCTTCTGCCCTCCTCTCGCTCCCGTCGCTCTCCCATCCCCTCTTTCTCATCCCGTCAAAAGCCGTTGCGTTGAGGGTGCTCGTTCCTCACCTCCCCGATGCTCCACTCCATTGCCTTTGCCGCCTCGCTTAGCATCTTTTGCGGTAAACTACGGACACAAAACTAAACGGAAGCCAATGCCGTAGCTGCGGGTGTCCGGCTTGCCGCGGTAGCGGTAAGACACACGACAGCGCTCCGTATCGGTGCCCCAACTACCGCCACGCAGCACACGGATAGAGCCCGTGTTTGACCCCTTGGGATTGGTCTGCGTTCCGCTGCTGTAATCTCCATACCAATCATGGCACCATTCCCACACATTTCCGCTCATGTCATACAGACCCAATTCATTTGCCCTCTTCCCTCTCACTAGATAGGTCCTCCTTCCGCTGTTGCCATTGTACCACGCCACTTCATCTATATTGTCGCTCCCACTGTACTTATATCCCTTGCTCTTTCCCCCTCCCCGTGCGGCATACTCCCATTCCGCCTCCGTCGGCAGCCGGAAGGTGTGCCCAGTCTTTCTATTCAATGCTGGAATGAACTTCTCTACAATATCTTCCCATGAGACCTTTTCCACAGGCAAGTTGTCGTCATCTTCGAAAAAGGACGGGTTGTCGCCCATCACCGCCTTCCACAATGCTTGTGTCACCTGCGTCTCTCCTATATAATAGTCGCTCAGGCTCACCTTGTGTGCCGGTTTCTCGCGGTCCCATGCGCTGACCTGCTCCACCGTCGCACCCATCGTGAACGTGCCTCCCTCAACCTTCACCAACTTGAACTGCACCCCGTCAACTTCAAACTCACCTCGTTCCTCTCGCTCTCTCCTCTCCCGTTCCTTCCGTTCCTGCTCCTCGCGAGCTTTCCGTTCTCGTTCTTCTCGCTCCCGCCGTTCGCGTTCCTCGCGAGCTTTCCGTTCCCGCTCATCCTTTTTCGCCAACAAATCCACGTTATACAGCTTGTCCTTGTTTGGCATCTCAAACGGGGCATTTATTCTGTCACTCCCATTCTCCACACTCTCAAATTCCAACATATACTCCCCCTCCGCCAATGGTATCTTCTGCAACCTCCCTGCCGAAAGTGTACCATATTCCTCTCCATCTATATACATCACACAGTCCATATTGCACGTCACCTTCAAATATGTCCCCGCTCCACTTTTCCAGCGTTCAGTCTCCTTCTTCACCAATCCTCCCATTCTGTCATTTATCAACAATTCCACATTGGACTCAAACACTCTGTCCATATGGATTGTGGTAATCTGCAGTCCGTCTCCTGCCGACAATTGCCCTATTGCTTCCGGCAAAACTTTCGGCCATCCCTCAAATACCCCGTCTGGCGATATGGGGATAATCTTTCTTCCATATTTTATTGCTTCTGCTATCTCTCTACGCAACCAGTCCCCTTCATCCTTACACCTGTCTAGACAGTCTTTTGTAAGCACCAGCACAAAGTATCTACATGTGCGTATGGCAGGCAGTATTGTGTCCGAAAAATAGTCATCGGTACATTCACTATAGTCAAAGAAAACCTTCATCCCCCGTCTCTCAAACTCCAGTTTGAAGGTACGGGCGGTAGCCACATTCGAGTTCCCCATGGCATCCTTACGCCTATAGCTTAAAAAAATATCATACATGCCATTGATAGTTTATCGTTTTATTTCACTTTGTTCTCTCTCACCACTAATGCCGGTCCATCTCCCACATCATCAACACCCTCAGCTCAATGCCACATCTTTCCGCAGATTATTTGTCAATTTTCTCGTTACACATTTTCATCCACTGGTCGATTTCCGGATATTGCGGCTTTTCTTTCTTCACTTGCTCAAAATATCTTAGTGCGTCTTTATAACGTCCAGTGTTGTATAGTCTAACTGCCTTGTTAAATGTATCCTTAGTATGATCCACTGGCTTCTCGACTTTATTTTCCGGTTGCTTCACTTCTGGCTTTTCTTCAGCCACTTTTTCCGTCGAAGTCTCCTCTTCCTGTTTTATCTCTTCTTGTTTTTTTGCCTCATCCACATTCTGTTGCAGACCATCCTTTTTCTTTGTTTCCAAATTCTTTTCTCTCCCTTTGTTTTTATCACTTTCTTTCTTGGTCTGCTCTGCAACTGTCTTTACAGGTACATTCTCTACACTACTATCTTTTTCTGTTTCCGAAGGCATTTCCAATTTTACGGTATCCGCCAACTCCTGTACCCCTTCTTTCTGTCCTTTGGGGTGGGCTATCAGAAACGCGGTAATAGCCACCAATACTATTCCTCCGGCTATTCCATAGGGCAAAAGTCTTCTTTTCTTTTCATCTTTTTTCGCCACAAGTTCCCCCTTGGTTGGGGTTTGCAGCTGATTGTCCGCCCTGTTTATTCCTTCCAGCACCTCCTTGAATTTTTCTGTCGGCTTGCTTGCTGCATCTATCCATTGCAGATTGTTCAACATGAAATTCATACCCCCCTCAATTCCCGAGCGTGTAATCTTGAATGGAATGATATTCTTTTTATGTCCCACACCTAACGTAATCTCCTTCTTTACCCAAACCGATTGGGCTGAATGGTCGGAATAAATCAGTATTATCCCGTTGCACCCTTTTATCGCCACATCTATTATGTCGGTGTAATCCCGTCCACTCGGTATATTCCTCGGAGCAATCCAGCATCTCACCCCGTTTTGCTCCAAGTATTCTACCAATTGGTGTGCCAATCCCGCATCCCTCGACGAGTAGCTTATAAAAACGTATGATTCCATAAACTTTATTTCCTTATTTTATCTCAGCATCCTGCAAATCAATCATTATTGGACTTTCTGCAAGGCGTTTCCGCAATTCCTTCGAGCGGTTCAAGTTCTTTATGCTGTTTCCTATACCTTCTATCAGTTCGTTCAGATAGATTGTTCCTGCTATCCCCAATCCAAAATATCCCAAATAGTTTCCAAAATTCTTTATATACAATGGATTGGTATTATCCGACAGGTTCATGTCATACCTCGGATGGTCCACTTTGTTCTCCCAGATGAAACCGAATGTAGACAAACCGGCAAACAAAAAGAATGGCAATGCCCTCGACACTATATTTGTTCTTGCTCTCTGAATATATGTTCCCACCCCGGGCACGATTAGCGACGGCATCCACGAGAAAGCCGACGAGGTTTTAAAGTCTAACAGCAACAAGTCCCTGTTTTTCGTTCCCTCTTCGCCTTCCCCCACCTGCTTGTTTATCCATCCAAATGTGTAAATCCTTTTGGTTGGCAGTCTTGGAACTTGTATCTCTTTAACCGTACCATCCTCATTTACCTGATTGGTCTTCTTTATTTTGTACATATAAGCTCTGTCAACCTTATCCACATAGCTCAGTATGGCACTGTCTCTCATTTCATCTGCATCCACTCGAATCTTATATAAATTCCACTTTATATTGGCAGCTATCGACTCGTCCATACGCAAATATACATTGTTCTCCTTATAGGGCTTTATCAATCCCGACGATGCAATACTATCCACACTCGCCTGCATAATCTCATTCCGTGAGGCTATTGTCTTAGTCAGTTTGCTGTCGTGACCTTCATGATACAGCATTACCTTTCCGAACGACTCATTCTTGTCGTCTGTATGTATCTGGAATTGGAGTCTTATCTCTTGTTTATCGGAACCGAAATACTTTCTGATGTCATTGTTCACCACAGCCTGCAATTCTCTGCACAACGAGTCATACAAGGCGGGGAATCTCATTTTATACGATACAGACCCCTGGCCGGAGTGTGCCACCAACAGCCTCTTGGTTTCTTGTATCTCGGCAAGGTTCTCTGGTGCAAAACCTATCAACGTATCGCAATACAACATTGCTTTGTCATACTTCAATTCGTTCAGTGCCATATTTAATCTGGACTGATACAGGGCATTTCTTTGATTGACAATGGTTTTTCTTTGTATTGCTATCGAATCCTCCAGTGGCAGATATAGTCCTTTCAGCGAGTCCAGCTTGCCCAACGCCTCTTCATACCTACCCTCTCTCACACACTTGTCACAGAAGGTGATTGCTTCATTATATATCCTGTATTTTTCTTTCTTCTGATTTCTAACATAATCTTCTATCTCACCGGTGTTTTTGCACCTGAGCCACAGGGCTGTATCCTGACGGACCACAAACTCGAACCGCTCGCTCACCCCATTTCTCAGTATCGTACCCGTAAATGTAGAATTATTCTTATTGTAACCGTAGTTATTTCCTACCAACTCTTGCATTATATTGCATTTCCCCCTGGGATTCAATGTATATTCCAAATAGTTGCTCAACCCGTCCAGCGATTCCATAATCAAAATCTCGGCTCCGTGATAGTTATGATTATAAAAGCCTGTTCGTTTATACCGCAACGGGAAAAAGTTCAATGAGTCTACTATCGTATCCGAAATCGAACCAATATAATAGCCGTGTCCTCCCAGTACATCCATGGCATCCAATACCGACATGGTTGTTAACGACTGCAATATGTCATACGACACACACCCGTCACTGGTTCTGACAGTATCCACTGTTTGCGCGTTCATCTTCCCTACCGTCATTCCCGCCACGAATATCAATAACACTTTCCAATTCATTGCTTTTATATGCATAACCTTTTTAATTTTAGTAAGTAAACACCAGTCAATCAACGATTCTTCTCTATACTTAATTCTTCGAGACTTTTTATAGTTCTTTTTTCTTCTTTCCGAGATGTTACATCAATCCTCTATTCGTTTCTATATATTATTTAAATACTATAATTCTTTATTTCTCTCATTCATATAAACTTAATATACTTCCACATTTCGTGAAAGCATATGCAAATATACACTTTTTTTTAAAATATTACTGAAGTTTGACAAATAAAACAACCGAATCATGTCACACTATCCTTTCCGTCAATTGGACATATCGCGTTGTATACAATTAGTCTAAATTTATTTCTCAGCGGCCTGCAAGGCCAATAGCCATCAGCCCGGAGCAACGCTCTGGGGGTAATGCCATAAGAAGCCTCCGCCCTGCAGGGGCAAAACATAAGCCCTTTCTGTCTATTCAGGGCGTCGGTGGCGGGCATCATTCTTTTACCCAAGGCGTCGCCTTGGGCCAACTGCCCGTTTACCTTCCTAGCCACATTCCTGACTCTCAACGACTTGTCTATAACAAATCCTTTCTACCGTAATTACTCAACTTCTCCAACATTCACCGCTCAGCGCAACCTCATTATTTCTTATCCCTCCCACAATAACAGCCTCGCTCCTGCGTTATATACCAACAAAAGAAAAAACACCCCAATATGAAACGAATCCTCACTTGCATCTGCTCAGCCGCACTGCTTCTTGCCGTCGGCTGCCGCAACCAGTCGCCCTCATCCAACGATTTTACCGTCACCCAGTATAACGGTGAAAAACAAACGGAAGTAAAGGTCAAAGTCGACGGCTACCCCGACAGCGTCACCCTCTTGGTCAATAACCACTACAACCTCGATTGGCCTGCCGACAACTCCCTTAGCCCCGAAGCGTTGAAGGAACTGTTTCTTTGCGCCTTCAACGACAGCACTTCCACCAACTTCACCCAAGCCATCAATCAATGGCTCTCCCACCCGGGCTGCTCATCCGACGATTACCCCGACCTCCTGTCTTTTATCCAAAATAGGGATTCCAACCTTGTTCCCCATATACACAACACGCTAAGCTGCCAATATAGCACCGACAGCAGTCTCCACCTCTTCCAGCTCAACACCGAATCGGTTTCCAACTTCTCCCAACGTGAAAAACGCTCAAACTACTATATCCATATCGACCCCGCCACACGGCAGGTTATCCACCTCTGCGACCTTGTCGACACCACCAACATGGGCGAAATCATTGTCCGCGCGGTGGAAGACCTTGTCGTCAACCATGAGACCCTTCTCAATCTCAACAACAGCTATAAAGCCTCCGGCCGCCTGCCCGTACCCGACAACTACTACATCGACGATACCCGCAGCTGCATCACCCTCGTCTTCCAACCCAACACTATCGCCCCCGATTCCTGCGGACAACAGCAAATCATACTCCCCATCTTCTGGCTCTCAAAGCATACTTCCCTCACCCAGTATGCCAAAAATTATTTCGGCGAAGGCTCCTACTTGCCCGAATAACACACACTCTAAGAATACACAACGAGGGTGCCCCATCCACGGGACACCCTCGTTTCTATTGCAGACCATACATGTTACTTACACTCAATAGTCTGCTCAATGTTCGAGCCGTCGGGTGCTGTTGTGGTCGATGTCACCGACAACTTGTCGCATTTCCCGTCGGGAGCGGTCATCACCTGCTCTGTCACCATCGGAGCCATTCCCGGCATCTTCTGTGTTACGGTGCAGTGGCAATCCTTCGGCTTCTTGCATCCGGCCATCGATGCCAAAAGCAGCAATACGATACCGGTCAAAGCAATTTTCTTCATAGTAGAAATGTATTTAATGTTGTGCCTACTCTATACAACAGTTTTCGGCTTCCCTGCATGCTGTGGCCACAGCTCATCTATATAACACACAAACCCCAAAAATGTGACACACTTTTAACACAACATTAACATTTCCCCAAGCCAAAGCGTACAAAATCAAACAGACATGAGACCGACACACCGCCACCGCGAGTCCTCTCTTTCAGAGGGGTACGGCGAAGCCGGGGGGTATGTATCCAAAAACATATTCCAAAAGTCCTTATTCCCGAAGCGACCGACGCACCGCCACCGCGAGTCCCCTCTTCAGAGGGGTACGGCGAAGCCGGGGGGTATGTATCCGAAAACAAATACCAAAAGTCATTATAGGTGACCTCTATAAATCACCCCGAAGGGGTGGGACATGAATAACACCGTACAAGCCATGAACGGTGTCGCGACCAAACGGGAGCAACATCGTTCATGGCGCAGTGCGGTGACCATCGTAGGAAATCAATAGCGTCCCGATAGGGACGCGACAACAAAAACAACTGAATAAAGCAAAACACTGTCACGTTCATTCTCCCACAAACTCAAAACCCATTATAGACTGACGGACCGCCACCGCGAGTCCCCTCTTTTAGAGGGGTACGGCGAAGCCGGGGGGTATGTATCCGAAAACAAATACACAAAGTCCTTTTATGCGGAATACACATTCCTGCTGGCTCCGCCAGCGGTATACATACCCCGCCACTGTCGTGGCACCCCTTTCAAAAGGGGACGCTGCCGCCGTGACGCTTGTATCCACACAGTCCACCCAATTCGTGTCTTTCGTGTCTTTCGATGTTCCATAACCGTCTCTCAAAACAAGTCAATATTCGTGTCTTCCGATGTTCACTGTCCCATTCCAGTCGGGAGCGGGCCAGCCGCGGGCACTTCAATATATTTTGGTTATGCAGTTATTTTCTCCGTGCCTCGCGGCAGCCGTCCCGTATCGGCAAGGGACATCAAGCCCCCTGTCTCTTTATCCTCACTCTGTGGGCTCCACTACCAGTTTGTGCTGCGACAATCC
>JAEEGH010030294.1_pt1 | contig 10523 bp, 6 predicted proteins | sample 9134181 | NCBI WGS metagenome assembly JAEEGH01 (sample SAMN16246544, study PRJNA631951) | gut metagenome | biome: gut microbiome; feature: rumen; material: DP-attached | host: Bos | place: Iran: Karaj | collected 2018-10 | reverse complement strand
CACCAGCCAACGGATGAAGCGGGCTCGGCAAGCTCAATGAAGTAACGCCCCGCCGGACACGCGTCCGCCAGCTGCATGACAAGCGACGCATTGTCGGCGATGTTGGTGAAACGTTGCTCCGCCACAACCGCGCCTTTCGGACTGTCCTTGCGCAAGCGCATCGTCGCCGCGGAATCCGGATGCGAACCGAACGTGGGAGTGCTGATGCGTATGTTCCCGAACGGCGCCTTGGCGGCGAACGATTGTCCGAGCGCATGTCCGGGCTCGAGCCGCTCGGCGACGAGCTTGCCTTTCCCGCCTGGACCGAAGCCGCTCGCCACCGGCTCCGAGGCGGCGTATGCGGGATGGGCGATGACAAGCGGTTTTCCTTTCCATCGGAACCAGAGTTCGGGATGGATGCCGGGCTCGTAGAGCGTTCTCCACAGATGCCGCAGCTCGCCGCCACGCAAGCCGTACGGCGGGTACGCGGGGAACGGACACAAAAAAGCTATCTGGGGCGTGTGCCCGCCAGACGCGCGCACATCGGCGAACACGCGGACGACCTCCTGCCACGAGGCGTCGAACGTCGGCCCGTTGCTCACGTCGAACACGATGACGTCAACACCGGCATCGCCCAACATCTGCGCATGCTTGCGCAGGACGAACGGATCATTCGAGCAGTAATAGCCGAAAAGCGGTTCGCCCCACCAGTGGTTGCAGTACATCGGCCCCCAGAGAGACGAGTCCGGTTTCTTCAGGGCGTCTGTATCCGCCGCCAAGATCTTTGATACGTCGAACGGTCCCGGTACGTTCTCGCCGGCGGGACGGTTGATGAAGTAGAACACCGCGACCGTACGGTTTGTCCTGGGCAGACCGGCCTCCGCCGCCGTGGGGAGCGAACGGCCAAGCCCGTCCGTCGCCACCCACGTGTCGGATGCGATGTCGCATGGCGCGGACAAAGCCGCCAGCACAATCGCCGCCGCGAAAATCATGCCGATTTTCACATGGCGCTCCTCAGGTGCCAGGCCTGTTCTATTACTGCACGTACTGATTGCTTCATGCCGCTAGCCTTCCAGGAAAGGCGCGTCTTTGATGGATTGGGCTTTATGTTTGGCATGGGAATGTACTGAAAACCATCCAGCGAGAATACGTCAAGCCCCACGCGGTCAATGAATATGTGCAGACCAAGTCGTCCTTCCGCGTCCAGATTCCATGCAGTCGATTGGCCATTAACAGATAACGTATGTTGGATGGCTCTATATTCAATCTTGATACCGCGCAGGTCTAACGCTATTACGGCGTCGGCAACTGGCACGCACGAGAACTTGATCTCCACAAGCTCTCCATTGAAATCTTTCAGCGACATTGGAGGCCCTTTACGCAGGGACTCGAGTTCTTTCACAGGGAAACGCGACAATCGCAGGCCTGTGTCCGTTCGAACCAGTTTCAGTTCCATAGGCAGGGTCATCGCCTGATTGAACATCGTTGCCGTGTTTCCGCCAGCAAGTGGGTCGTATTTACTCCATGCAATCTGTATGCGCCGTCCATCAGGCACATCCGAGAATGTCTGCCACGCATAGACGGGGGTGCTGACATTGCCCACCGGACGCATCTGCTCCAGCCTCTCGGCCTCCGGCACGAACATCTGCCCGTCGAACGTGCCGATTGCGTATTGCCGATTCGCCGCCGTCAGTACCCAGCGAGTTGCCATCTCGCCCTCGATGGGCATCTCGAACATGTCGGGGCACTCGTATAGATAACACCCGCTGTCAAAGAAGTCTCCCGGCACACAACTTGCCCACGTCCAGTTCTTCAGGTCGGGAGACGTGAAGAACGATATGCCGTGGCGTAGCTTTGCCACCTCGCCATAGACGAGCATGACCCAATGTTTGCCGGGAGCATACCAGAAAACCTTTGGATCGCGATTGGCGTCCGGCCGGTTCTCTATGACGGCCTTTGGCCACTTGGTATAGGTTCGTCCGTCATGCGACCAGGCAATACGCTGGGTGAACAAATCGAACGTATCCCCTGCGCACGTGTAGATCAGCACATGCGCGTTCTTGCCAAAGCCAGCCGTGTCCGCGAAATCCGTTACGGCGCTGCCGGAGAACATCCTCCCGGAATCGTCTGGCGCAAGCGCATCCCCTAAATCCTGCCAATGGACCAGATCTTGCGAAACGGCATGGCCCCAATGCTTTGGGCCTCTTCCGAGCGTAAACGGACTATGCTGGTAGAACATGTGCCACTCGCCTTTGAAATAGGAGAGCCCGTTCGGATCGTTTAACCGGCCAGTCGGCGGCGTGAAGTGTATCTGCGGACGCCACGATTCGGCATATTGCTCTTTAGCGCCAGGAAAACGTCTATCGGCAAACACCAAGTCGCGTGCGGAGATGGACGGCAGTTCCGTCCCCGAGAAGCGAAACCTTAGCGTTCGGCCCTTGACTTCGCCGAGGTCAAGAGAACCGACCCACGTAGGATCGCGGCGGGCCCATTCGACGGCATCGTACGTCAAGCGCCTTCCGTTCTCGAATATCTCCAGCAGTATCTTTGGGGCACCACTTTCCACAGGAACCGCCAGATATCGTCCGCCCGGTTGCACGTTGAACTGGAATTCTGCGGCATGGATGCCGTATGCGATTCCGATCAGGACGATGGCAATCCTTGTACGTTGCACGATGCGCATGGATCTCTACCTTTCTCTGCCTCGTCAGCTGAATTGCAAGCTCCTTTCAACGGCGAGTGAGGTGCTTGACGACGGCCTCGGTCCGGGTGCGGACGTGCAGCTTGTCGTAGATGCGGCGGATGTAGGTGCGCACCGTCTCGATGCCGATGGACAGCTTTTCCGCTATTTCCTTGTAGAGGTAGCCGTCGGCCAGCAGCTGCAGGATCTCGTTCTCGCGCGGCGAAAGGTTCTCCGTCTCGTTCGGAGCCGTCCCCATCTGGTGGAACGACTGCACCACCTTTCGCGCCACGGAGCCGCTCATGGGCGAGCCGCCGTTGTAAAGATCGCGGATGGCCGCCAGCAGCTCGGTCGGCGTGGCGCGCTTGAGCAGGTAGCCGTTCGCGCCAGCCGCCAGCGCCTGGAAGATGCGTGCCGGGTCGTCGTAGACCGTCAGCACCAGGAACTGCACCTGCGGCAACGCCGCCTTCGCCTCGCGGATGACGTCAATGCCGGATTTGCCGGGGAGGTTGATGTCCACCAGCACGACGTCCGGCGCGAGCGCGGCAAGTTCCGCGAGCGCGGACTCGCCGTCTCCGAACATGCGCGTCATCTCGATGTCGTCCTTCTCCGCGAAGAGCCGTTCGAGCGACTTGCGGATGCCGGCGTTGTCCTCGACGAGCGCGACCTTGATGATGGAATTCTTTTCTTTCATGGTTTGCCATTCAATTTGAACGAAAGCACCACTTCGCATCCGCCGCCTTCGCGCGGCCCAATGGCGAACGTTCCGCCGATGTCCGCCATGCGCTCGCGCATGTTCGCGAGGCCGTTGCCGCCCTCGCGCGGTCCCGCGAAGCCCTTGCCGTCATCGCCCGCCGTCACGCGCACCTCGTTGCCGTGGATGGACAGCGACACGAACGCCGTCGTGGCGGCGGCATGCTTGACGATGTTGTTGAGCGCCTCCTTGACGCACATGAAGACGGCATGCCGCGTCCTGCTGGTAACGGTGGCCACTGGGAGTTCCGACGGGATCGACGCCCGCAGGCGAACGTGCATCGTGTTGAGATACCGCTCGGCGTAGGTGTAGAGGTAGTCGGCGAACGCCGACAGCGTGTCGTTGCGCGGCTCGACGGCCCACACCACCTCGTCGAGCGCGCGTATGACGTCGCGGACCTCGTCGGCCACCTCGCCCATGCTTGGATCTTTCTCGGTGGCCATTTCCGTGATGTAGGAGACGCGCGTCAGCCGTGCGCCGACATCGTCATGGATGTCATGGGCGATCCGCGCGCGTTCCGCCGCCAGCACGTCGCGTTGCCGCGCGGCCAAGAGCTTGGCCCGGACTCGGCGGAGGTAGACGGCCCGCACGACGAGAAACATCACGAGCAGCAGGAAAACGCTCGCGCCGACAATGAACGCCGTTGTCTCGTAGAAGTGCGGCGCGATGCTGAACTCGAATATGGCGGGCGGACTTAAATCGCCAAACGGCAGCCGCGCAACAACCTCCAGCCTGTAGTCGCCTGGAGGCAGGTTGTAGAAGTTTGCCGTGCGCGAACGCCGCACGAAATTCCACTTCTCGCGCCGCGGCAACAGGCGGTGCGAGAATACGACGCGGTCGGCCATGCCGGGCGAGTCCGCGGTATACGAAATGGAGACAGTCTCCGTATCGGGCGGGAAAGGCTTTGTCGGCTTCGGCGTCTCCCAGACGATACGAGGCGGCGGTTGCGAAAGGAGCTCGGCGTATGCCGTGCGCGAGACCTGCAGCGACGTGTTGGGAGAAAACCAGTATCCATCCTCGCGCCCAAGCGTCTCCACGCGGATGCTGGAACCAATCCGTTCCGCCTTCCGTTTGAATTCTTTCAGCGTAAAGGAAAGCAGCGAGCGGTCGGTCGCCAACCAGAGGCGCCCCTTCGGCTCTTCGTAGAACGACATCGATTCGACGCCGGCGAGTTTCCTCAGGACGACGGTCGTAGGATTGCCGTCCTGCAGACAGGTGATGGCCTCGCCGCGCGCACCTACCCAGAGCGAGCCCTCGCTGTCGCAGAAGAGCGCGCGCACGAAATCGTTCCCTTTCCCGTCGTGGCAAGGATGGCGGCTGATCTTATCGCCAGCGACGCGCCAGAGACCCGCGCCGTCGGAACCGACCCAAACGCTTCCATCCGGCGTTTCGGCGAACGACGTGACCTGTCGCGCGTCAAAACCGTCTTGCGTGCCGAAATGCCGTTCGGTTCCGTCGCGTGAAACGACGCGGATGCCGTCTGCGCTCGTGCCGGACCAGACACGCCCTGTGGAATCCGTGAACCGTACCACGCCGTTCGTCGCGGGGACCTCATGTCGAAGGGAGACGAGACGCGGACGTAGCCGCAGCAGGCCGTCGCCGTCTGTCCCCACCCACACGACGCCGTTCGACTCGGCGAGCGCGCACAGCACCTTTCGTCCAGGCAGGCGCGGAAGCGCAACCGCGTTCGTCTCGGCCGGCGGCACTTCGGGCAGATTGGGTGGCAAGTAGGTGGTGAACTTCACGCCGTCGAACCGCGCCACGCCCAGCGGCGTCGTCACCCAGAGGTAGCCGTCGGACGAACGCGACAGCGCCGTCACGACGTTTTCGTGCAGGCCGTCAAGCGTCGTCCATCGCCGCGTCATCGGCGAGGAATCCTTCGCCTTCTCGGCGATTCCCGAAGCCGACAACCCGATCGCAAGGACAAGGCATATCAATTGGCAGCATTTCACGGGATGAAATTCTACCATAACTCGCCCGTGTACGCATGTCACCCTAAAAGGGGACAACTTGCTAACGGGCGAGCAGACGTTCTGCGTTCAGGTGGAAGATCGCCTCCTGTTCGGCGGCGAGCGGCCGGTGCGCCTTCACCCATTCGACGAGCCGCCCTTGGCGGTTCCACGGGTAGTCCGTGCCGAACACGATGCGCTCCACCGGCCACGTCTCCATCACGCGGATCGCGTCGGCATCGTCCTGAAGTATCTCGAGGCATGCGGTGTCGATGAAGCAGCCAGTATCGAGCAGGATGTCCGTCGCACCCGGCGGATTGCCCACGCGCCCGCCCAGGTGCGCGGCGACGAAGCGCGGGCCGAGCCCCGGCACGGCGGCAAGGAGCGCGGCTATCTCCGCAGGCCCGCATGTCATCGGATCGTCTGGAAAGCCATGGTCGTAGCCGCAGTGGACAATCACGACGAGTCCCAGGTCTCGCACTGCGGAGAAGAACGGAACGACTGCAGGATCGTCCAGCCGGAACCCCTGGTAGTACGGATGCAGCTTGATGCCCGGGATGCCCGCGTCCGCGATCGCCTTCAGGTGAAGCTTGAAGTCGGGATCGAAGGGATGGACGGACGCGAGCGGGATGATGACACGTGCAGCCTCCTCGCCCTTCTCGCCGTCGCGGATCTCGAGCGCCGTGCGCAGGATGACGTCCGCCTGCGAAGGCTTCGTGGCGATCGGACACATCACGCAGCGGTCGATGCCGTCGGCCTTGGCGGCGGCAAGCTGGCACGCGAGCGTGCCGTCCCCGAACGGGACGAACTCGTGCCGGAGCTTCTCGACCATCGTCGCGATGGCCCGCTGCGCTATGGAGTCAGGAAAGTTGTGCGTATGGAAATCTATGATCATCGGATGTCTCGAGAATGCTTCTTAGGAAGCACTTTTAAACTTGCTGGCGATTGGGGCCACGATCAGGCATGCCACCATGCCCAGGAACCCGTATAGCAGCAGGTGCGGCTTGCCCGCGAACTGCAGCTGATCGAGCGCGAAGCATACCGCGTAGTTGACAACAAGGCCAACCGTCGCGCCAAATCCATTGACACGTTTCATGAACACGCCCATGAAGAACAGGCATCCCAGCCCGCCGGTCAGCACGCCGAGGAAGCGCTGGAACTGGTCGTATATCGACAATATTTCCATGTTGGCCAGCACCAGCGCGAACCCGCCGCCGAGGAGCCCTACGGCAATGGTGGATATCTTGCCGCACAGGAGCTTGGAACGGTCCGATGCGGAATGGACAAACCGCCCCCAGAAGTCTGTGACGATGGCGCTCGCTGCCGAGTTGAGGTTGGCGGAAAGCGTGCTCATCGTGGCCGCCGCAACGGCGGCGAGCACAAGCCCTGAGACGCCCGTCGGCAGGTCGTTGCCGATGAAAAGCGGCAGCACGCTGTCGTTCTTCGGCATCGTCACGTCCAGCAACCCCGGATTTGAGCGGTAGAACGTCCAGAGCGCCACGCCCAGCGTGAAGAAGACGATGCAGTTGAAGAACGAGAGCACGCCGTTGAAGAGGATGGACTTCGCCGCCCCTCGCTCGTCCTTCGTCGTCATGTACCGCTGCACCACGCACTGGTCGCTCGTGTAGCTGGCGAGGTTGGCCACTATGCCGCCGATCAGCACCACCCAGAAGCACGGCTGCGTCCAGTCGAACGCGAAGTCGAACGCGCGGAACTTCCCGGCGGCCGTGCCCGCCGAGATGAATCCGGCGAACCCGCCGTCGGTACCGGTCACGAGCAGGATGTAGATGAGCGCCGTCGAGGCGATGAGGATGACGCTCTGCACGAAGTCGCTCCAGATGACGGCCTCCACACCGCCGATCGTGCAGTAGAATATCGTCACCACGGTGACGGCCACGATCGCCGCGTTCACGTCGAGGTCCGTCACCGCCGCCACTGCGAGCGCGGGCAGGTACGTGACGATCGCCGTGCGGGCCACCATGAAGAGGATGAACGCCGCGCTCGCGAACAGACGGCACGGCAGGTTGAAGCGCACCTCCAGGAACTCGTAAGCGCTAGTGAGGTTCAGCCGCCGGAAGAACGGCAGATACCACCTCGTCACAACCGGCGCCATAAGGATGATGCCGAAGGTGATTATGAAGTATCGGCAGTCGGTGAGATACGTCAGCGCCGGAATGGAGAGGAAGGTGATGGACGAGAACATCGTCGCGTAGATGCTCATCGACACGACGATCCAAGGCACGCGCCCTCCCGCGCGGAAATAGTCGTCGCTCGACCTGTTCCGCCGCATGAACCACACCCCCATTCCCGCCATCAGAAGCAGGTAGACAACGATAACCACCCAGTTGACGGGATGGTACGCCTTCGTTCGCCTGGGCGTTCCGTACACGGCCTTCTCGCCGGTACCGTCAACCACCATCAGCCGGCCGTCGTCCAGCCGCATCGCCGCAGAACATGTCGGGAACGGCGCGTCCTGCAGGTCGAACCAGCGGTCGGTCACCAGATGGTGGACACGCACCACGCCATTCGAGAAATAAAGCACGTGCTGGTCGCCCGGCTTGACTACTGGCGCGTTAGTCGTCGCCATCGGGGGCGCGAACGTCTCTGACCACGAATACTCCACGCGTGCCGAAGCCGTCAAGGCCAGCAACGCCACACTTATTAATGACACCAACCTGCACATTGTCCTACCTCAACGTCATGACTCGCTCGATGCGCACGTTCTCGGCGCCGGACACGTTGAACGTGCCTGCCGATGGCGTGGCGTTCTTGACGCCGCGCATGTCCACCGTGCAGTCACGGAACGTCACGTTGCGGCCCGTGGGGAAGTCGAGCACCGGCCCTGTCGGACGCACGAATGTGCATTTCTCTATCAGCATGTCGCCGCCAACGAAGCCCTTGTCGGGCGGCGGGATGTCCCAGCCCGCCGGCACCACGCAGCGCGTGGATATCTGACCTTCCTTCGGCACGAGCGTGCCGGCGTCCTCGAACGTGCAGTTGCGGATCACCACGTTCGTCGTGCCCATGCCCTCGCACCAGAAGTCCGCGCGCCAGTCGGCGATGAGCCGGAGCGGCACGCCGGGCGTGCGGCGGAACGTGCAGTCCTCGACCGTGAGGTTCGACGGCGAGAAGAGGTTGCGCCAGCCGCTGTCCTCGCACGTGCAGCCCTTGAACAGCACCCAGTCGGTTCCGTACGTGCGGTCCCACACGAGGAAGCACGGCCCCTTCTGGTCGGGTATGTCACGATCCAGCTCGAGAAGTTCCTTGTTCACCCGCACTAGCTTCGCCGTGCAGTCCGCGGGCGAGAAGTCGGGGTGGCGCAGCTCGATCGGCGCGCCTGGCACGGCACGGAAGTAGGCCGCACCGCGGCGGTTGATCACGTAGAGGCTGCGCGGCGCCACCTTCACCGCGATCGTGAAGCGGTCGTGGAAGTTGTTGGAGTCGTCGTTGTTGCGCGTCCAGTAGCAGTCGATGTACTTGCAGTGTCCCTTCGAGCGCGCCACGTGGTGGCCGTCGGAGGTAGATGACACGGGCCGCTCGAAGAAGCGCTTCCCCGGGTAGGCGGCGGCGAACTCGCGCGCCGTGGGCGGCGCCACGCGCAGGCGCTCCACCTGCCAGTACTCCTGCGCGCCGTCCGTGACCATCGCCATGCCGAAGCACGCCCACACGCGCACGTCGCGCACGGTGAGGTGGCGGTTCGAGTCGAGGTTGATGCCGTTCTTGCCGTAGTAGCAGTGCTGGAGACGGTAGAGCCCGCCTTCCTCGAACCGGCGCACCACCTGGAGGTTCCACTTCGGGTTGGCGGCGAAGCGCGTGGCGGGGTTCTGGTTGCGCTCCGGCATGGGCATGCCCGGCCACACGCGCAGCACGTTCGGCGCGGTCCATTCGTTTTTCGCCCCGAAGTGGCCTTCCGTCTGGCCGCAGGAAAGCCCCTGCCCCGCGCGGAAGCGCGTGCGGCACTCGTCCATCGCCATCATCTTCTGCACGGGCACGGGCTCGGGGTACTTCGGGTGGCGCTCGTAGTCGACGAACGTGAGCTCCATCCAGGCGTTCTCGGGATGCGCCGCGTCGAGGTTGCGCCGCGTCACGCGCACGAAGGAGGCAAGCGGGTCGCCCTCCCAGTCCCAGTCCATCACGAGGTCACGCACTTCCGTGCGGAGGCAGCGCTGGACGAGCAGGTTGCCCTTGTCGAGGATGAGCTCGCTCTGCGGCTGGCAGCGGTACTCGGGCGCGCGGCGGAACACGAGCACCGCGCCCTTGCCGTCGAACGTGAAGTCGGTGAAGTCGCGCACCACGACGCCGGGCTCGTCGAAGCAGCGGTACGTGCCGGGCGCAAGCTCGAGGCGACTCGCCTTCACGCGGCGGCATTCGTCGAGCGCGCGCATGATCGCGGCGGCGTTCTTGTCGCTTGCCGTGGAGAATCCGAAATCGGCCGCGCATACGACGGGACCGCCCGTCGCGCGCGGCGCGTCGATGGTGAAATCGCCCGCGCCGGTCGGCTCAGCGGACGAGGCGCAGACGAGGCACAGGCACGCCGCGGTAACGGCGACGCGCAGACGGAGCAGACGAGCCATTTGACTTTCCTCCGAAGAGTTTTTTCAAGAAATTCTCCTCGTGATCGGGCGGCGCTTCATACACCACCACGCACACGTCTCCGCCAGCAAGTTCCTCCAGCTTCGCCAGTGCGTCCTCTTCATAACCAACGGCAGCTGCAAGGTGCTTTTCCACAGCATCCGCCGCGGCGTACGCACGCCCGTCCGCAAGCTCGCGCACTTTTTCAACAGGGATTTTCCGCCCTTCAGCGACGACTTGCACGAAACGCGCGAACTGGCTGTCGATGAGGCCCTGCTCGATGGCGACCTGGCGCGGGTCCACGGGCTTGAAGGGATTGAGGGCGTCCTTGTGCACGCCGGTCGACACCACCACGTTCGACACGCCGAAGCGGCGGGCGAGGTCGGCCACGTTGTAGCCGTAGTCGGAGATCACACCGATCGACCCCACCTCGCTCGTGGGCAGGACCATGATGAAATCCGCCGCGGCCGCCACGTAGTAGCCGCCGCTGCAGCACTGCGCGAGGACGTGCGCGAACACGAACCGGCCGGACTGCGCCGCGCGGAAGAGCTGTACATCGTGCCAGAGGAGGTCGCTGTCGGTCAGGTCG
>JAEEGH010030292.1_pt1 | contig 10524 bp, 12 predicted proteins | sample 9134181 | NCBI WGS metagenome assembly JAEEGH01 (sample SAMN16246544, study PRJNA631951) | gut metagenome | biome: gut microbiome; feature: rumen; material: DP-attached | host: Bos | place: Iran: Karaj | collected 2018-10 | reverse complement strand
CCTTAGAAGAATTTGCGCGTATTATTGCTGAAGATATAAGAGAATATATCGCTAAAGGTGGAACATTTAACGAATTAGATCCACAAAAGGTTTATGAAGATAATAAACAAGTAAAACAAGACGAGTAGATGTGAAAGGAGGAATATCTATATGGATACAACATTTAAACTTAATAATGATAGAGCAGTTATCTATGCTAGATATTCTTCCGATGCTCAAACTGAGCAATCTATTGAAGGACAAATTAGAGTAATAACTGAATATGCTCAACGTAATAATTTACCTATTATAGAAGCATATATTGATAGAGCTATATCAGGAAGAAGAGAAGATAGACCAGAATTTCAAAGAATGCTAAAGGATTCTAAAAAGAAAAACTTTGGATATGTATTAGTATATAAATATGATAGATTCTCTCGTGATAGATTAACATCTTTAATGTCTAAAAGAGATTTAAAAAAAATGGAGTAAAAGTAATATCTGTAACTGAATATATATCTGATGATCCACAACGAATATTATTTGAATCCATCATTGATGGATATTCAGAATATTATTCAGCCGAACTTGCTCAAAAAGTAAGACGTGGTAATAGAGAATCTAGAATAAAAGGATTGTATACAGGAGGTTATGTATTGTACGGATATAAAATAGTTGATAAAAGATATGTAATAATACCTGAAGAAGCTGAAGTAGTTAAAAAGATATTTATGGATGCAGCTCAAGGTATTTACATATCATGGCATATGTGATGAATTAAATTCTAAAGGTATTAAGAATCATAATGGAGAATTTAAAGGAGGATTAATCTATAAAATGATTCATAATAAGAAATATACAGGAATTGTTGAAACTAATGGAGAAGTATTTGATAATATAGTACCTAAAATAATAGATGATGAATTATTTAAAAGAGCTCAACATTCAATGAATCAAAACAGTCATAGAGGTGCTAAAAATAGAGCTAAAGCTGATTATTTATTAATAGTTAAAATATATTGTGAATATTGTGGTGAAAGATCTTGTAATAGTAGAAATGGAATTGCTACTAGATATTATAAATGTTCTACTATTAAAAGAAGAAAAGGTAAATGTGAATCAAAATCTATAAGAAAAGAAAAATTAGAAGATTTTGTAGCAACTAAAATAAAATCAGCTTTACTTAAAGGTGATAAATTAAATAAAATAGCTGAATACTTATGTATAGCATATAATTCAACTGTAACAGATGATAATATGTTATCACTTAATGAAAAAACTATAGCTAAAAATAAAAAAGAAATAGAAAATGTAATGGCTGCTATTAGAAATGGTTTATATAATGAAATTATGAAAGATGAACTTAATAGATTAGAAGCTGAAAAACATAAATTAGAAATAGAAAATATAAGATTAAAAACAAAGAATAAAAACAAGCTTACTCCTAAAATGGCACTAGCATTCTTAAAATCATTAATGGATATGAATATTACTACAAAATATCAAAGAAAAAGATTAATACAAAGATTTGTTAAAAAAGTAGTAGTATATAATGATAAAATAGATATCTATTTAATAGCTGGAGTAGATACATTAGATTGTAATGATGAAGTAAAAGATATAGTAGAATTAGATGATAAAAATAAAAAAAATTATATCTAGGTAATGGATGTTTAATATTGGAATGTGGATTGTAACTGAGAAACTGCTAGAAATAGCAGTTTTTTTGCATTTTACATATTAAAGTTGATGATAATTGTGATATAATTTAATCAGTGTACGTAAACGTTTAACAAAACTGATTGATGTAGGTGTTTGCAAGGAGAAAAAATGGACTTTGATGCTATTAAAGAAGATATAATCGACATAATTAATTCCAAAACAAATGTTGTTGATAAAGATAAATTACCAGATTTAGAAAATGACACATTTACTTATGGCAATGGAGTTAGAACCTGGGTTGGATCTATATTTGTAGATATTCGAAATTCAAGTGAAATGTTTAAAGAAGAAAATAGTGAAAAATTAGCGAGAGTAATGAGGGCTTTCTCTAATGGAATAATTAAAATTTTAAAAAGCGATATCAATTATAGGCAAATTGGTATTAGGGGGGATTGTGTATATGGGATATACACTATACCCAATCAAGATGATACCTATAAAATGTTTGATCTGGCCATACAAATAAATACATTTATAAAACTATATAATAAAGTATTAAAAGAGAATAATTTTGATACATTTGATGCAGGTATTGGCGTTGGAATGGGAAAAGATCTTGTCATTAAAGCAGGACTTAGTAGAACTGGAATTAATGATATGATATGGATTGGTGATTCCGTTGTTGATGCTTCAAATTTGTGTGGCATGGCTAGAAAAAAATCAAATTCATACATTTTATTATCTAGCATGGTTCATAATAACATTATTAAAAAATGGAACGAAAAACATGATAAATCTCAAATTTGGTTTAAATATAATTCGTTATTAAAATGTTACGAATGTAATGCCTATTATGATGGATGGAATATATAGGAGGTTATATGTATTCGTATAAAGATTCAAAGTCAAATATAATAAACATTTTAAAATCAAAAACGCCAATTAAAAATATGGATAATATACCATCAGATAACACATTTACTTATGAAAATGGCGTAAAAACATGGGTATCGGCAATTTTTGTAGATATTGAAAATTCTACAAAACTATTTAGTTCAAAAGATGAGAAGTTAGCTCGCTTGATGAGAGCATTTTGCTCAGAAATAATATGCATTATGCAAAATTATTCAAAATATAATCAAATAGGCATAAGAGGTGACTGTGTATATGCCATCTATGATGTTCTAGATGAAGATGACTTGGTTAAAGTGTTTGAAGTTGCTTTTACTGTCAATACATTTATGAAAATGTTTAATAAAATTATTAAAGATTATGGATATGATTTTTTAAATGCTGGTATCGGAATTGGAGCTGATGAAGATTTAATTATCAAAGCTGGTAGGTCTGGCACAGGAATTAATGATAAAATATGGATTGGAAAAGCTGTGGTTGATGCAGCAAATTTATCTTCTAAAGCAGCAAGAAACAATGTTGAACCAATTGCAATGAATAGTATTTTCTATAATTATGTTATTGAAAAACTTATGGCTAGAAATTCTAATTATAGACAATGGATAAAAGGTTATAATTATAATATTTATACAAGAAAGTATGAATTTTATCACTGTAATATCATAGATAAAGATTTTAATACTTGGATTGGTGGAGGAATGAAATAATGGCTGATATAAAAAATAATAAGATGTCAAGAGAAGAAGAAAAAGAGATTTTGCAAGGCATTCAAAATCAAATAGGCAGTTTTGATAATAAGGCAAGTATATTTTTAGCTACAGTTGGAATTGTGTTTGCTTTATCTTCGTCATTTATTGAAATATTCCATAGCGAATGGTTTATTAAATTAGAAGACATAACTTATAAAGGATGGTATAAGGGTATATTTATTGCTTTTGTTATTGTTTCTTTTTTAATAGTTTTATCTTTTATATTAGTTCTACGTCCAAGAAAAAAAACAATAGATAAAATATATGGAAATTACTACAAGGATATAGCAAAGAGTAAAAGAGAAGACTTGAATATTATATTAGATGAATTTGTAAATGATGATGAACTCTTAATAGATCAAATAAAAATAAATTCAAATATTTGTGATAAAAAACATTTCTATCTTGTATGTGGTGAATTATTATTTATTCCTTTTATTATTTTGCTTTCTTCTATGGTATTAATGATTGTGAATAAATAATTGTCACTTTAAAATAATTTTTAAAATAATGCAATGGAGGATGAGATAGTTATGAAATTACATTGTTATATTGATGATACTAGTGTGTCTGGCAATACAGAACCATTTGATTTTGTATCTGATGTTAGAAAACAATATATTGGTTATATAGCTGATAATTTAATGCTGACAAAAATAAAGAAAGAATTAGAAAGGCTAAAAAGTAAATATATAAACGTTTTAAACATTTTTCCAAAAAGAGAATTTCATTTTGTTGAAATATATAACTCGAACATGATTGCTAAAGACAAAAAACTAGATATTTTTAGAGACTTTTCAGACTTGATTGTAAACAATAATGTGAAAATTTTTTCTCAATCGATAAGAAAGGATAATCATTTTAATGCATTTGTTGAGAATAAGCCTTTGCAAATAGATGATATAGCAATGCTCGTTCTATTTTTTAAACAGATTAAGGATTATTTAAATAATAATATGTATGAAAAAGTAGAAGTAGTTATAGATAATGGAATTGATTCGAAAATAAAAAAAATATTAGAAATTCCAATAAACCATTTTAAGGAAATATCCAAACAAACAACCATTAAATTTGTTGATTCAGATAAAAATTTATTTGTTCAACTTGCAGATTTTTGTGCTTATAGTTATACTAGGCAACAATATCTAGCTTCTGCATTATTGAAGCAGCAAGATGCCAAAGAACAACTCGATGAATTTAAATTCGAAATGTATAATAATATGACAAAAGTAACAAAACAGTTTGTTAATATTAATTTTCTTGATGGTACATCTACAGAGGAAGTAAAAAACAAAGGAGCCTATATTAAGTGGTTGGCATCAAATCAGGATTAATAATTATGACTAACCATTTTAAATAAAGTTTTGTTTTAAAGTTAATACTAACTCTATATATGGCAGATATGGATAATTTAACCAATATTATAAAAGAGGGCAATGAATATGAATTTTTTTATAGAGACTTTAAAACTGTCTACGATGAAAATTAATGCAGAATTTGAAGCTACAAAACAAATATGGCATAACGCAAGCGTTGGTACACTAAGAGAAAAATTAATAAAAGATATCCTTAAGCCATATCTTCCAAATTGTTATGGAGTTTCTGGAGGATTGTGTTATGATGAAAATGAAAATAAAAGTAAACAATTGGATATTGTCTTATATGATTCTATGTATTCTTATCGATTACCTTTTGATGATGACTTTATTGTTTTCCCCTGTGAATCAGTTTATGGAAACATTGAAGTAAAAACAAATTTAAATAAGCAGACATTAAATGAAGCAATAGATAATATTGCATCATTAAAGAAACTTAAAAGAAAAGACGCTACTGAGTTTGATATTACGCCCCATACAGAGATTACTGCTGGAGGGAAACATTTAGGTAGCAAAAAAAATGATTATTTTGGCGTTGTGTTTTCATATCATAGTTCTTCAGTGGATTCAATAATGGAAACACTAAAACAAATAGAAATTGAAACTAAAAGTAATCTTCCCGATTTGTTTGTTTTGCTTGATAAAAAGACGATGATTTTTAAGGCTAATTTAAATCAAAAAACAAAAAATTTTACCCTTGATTTAACAGGTGATTTTGAGGGGTATGTTCCAATAGAAACTGGAGATAATACAATATGCTACTTCGTATTATATTTGCTTGTAATTTTATATAATCAGCACTTGAAAAGTATTAATCCTCTAAAGCTTTTTTTTGATGAATTTGTTGTAGATACTTCTAATAAAGTTCAAACCCAAAAATATTCAATTCCCAAAAGAGTAAATAATGGCAATAATATGTAAAAATGCGTTACAAATTGTTTTAAACAACAAATTTGTAACGCTTTTTTGCTTTTTTGTGATATAATGTATTTGAAGGTGAACGATCATGCTAATTAAAAGAATGCAATATTTAGAAAATATTAGAAGATTTTATGAATCTAATTTAATTAAAGTATTAACAGGAATAAGAAGATGTGGAAAAAGTGTAATACTTGAGCAAATAAAAGATGAATTGACTAAAGATTATAATAAAAAATTAGATCATATCGTTTCAATTAATTTTGAAGATGTAAAATATTCTGATATCAAAGATTATAAAAAATTAAACGATTATATATTGAAATCAATAGTTGATGATAATAAATATTATATATTTTTAGACGAGATTCAACATGTAAAGCAATTTGAAAAGACGCTTGCTTCGCTTAAAGCCACAAAAAATGTTTCTATATTTGTGACAGGTAGTAACAGTAAACTTTTATCTGGAAGACTTGCTACTTTATTAGTTGGAAGATGTAAGGAATTTAAGATTATGCCTTTTACTTATAATGAATATATTAATTATTTCAGAGAGAATAAGATGAATCTTCCAGAAAAGCCATTACAAAATTTTATAAGATTTGGTGGAATGCCTCAACGTTTAGATTATTCTTTAGAAGAAGATATTAAAGATTATTTAAAATCTATATATAATGGAATAATTGACAAAGATATATGTAATAGACAATCTAAAATTAATAAAGAAACATTTATCACGATTTCTAAATATATTATTACTAATTCTTCTAAAGAGTTTTCAGCTCAAAATATAGTTGATTATTATAATCAAAATAATCCTGATACAATATATAGAGAAACTGTATATAGGATATTAGATAAACTTGAGCAAGCTTGTTTAATTTCAAGAGTTAAACGTTATGATATTGCCACAAAAAGAACATTAAAACAAGTTGAAAAACAATTTGTAATTGATAATGGTTTTGTATTAGCTTGTAATGATTCTAATAGAATTTTTGTGTCGCATTCATTAGAAAATTTAGTGTATAATGAACTGATATATAGAGGATATGAGGTTAAAATTGGAAAAACTTATAAAGGCGAAATTGATTTTGTTGCAATGAAAGATGGGAAAAAGTGTTTCATTCAAGTTGCTTATTTATTATCAAGCGATGATGTGATTGAAAGAGAGTTTGGAGCTTTTAAATCAGTAAGAGATGCTTCCCCAAAGTTTGTATTAAGTCTAGATGAATTTGATATGTCTCAAGATGGAATTACTCATATGAATATTGAGGATTGGTTAACAAACAAAGTTGATTTATCACTATCTTAATTGTTACAAATTGGCAATTTTTAATAATTTGTAACGTTATTCAATAAATGATAGAGTTGAGCATAAAATATTTAGATTTAAGTAATATGCCTAAAAATACAAAAAATATAGAATTAACTGCAAATAATGCTAGATTATTAGGAGGAAAAAAATGAATAAGGTTTTTGAAAAAGCTATATCTAAAAATAACAATATATATAATAATACGACGTTCAATAAAGTTGATTTATCAAATAATTCATTTTTTCATAAGAGTTACAAAAGAAATTTTTTTAATGAGGTAGTTATAGAGAAAAAAGATATATCATTCTGCGCTTTTACATCTTCCAATTTTAATCACTGTTCTTTGATAGTAAACAAAATAATGAATGTTAATATGCAGCTTTGTCATTTTAATAATATTGATTTTTCAAATGTTAATACGTTTTACTCTACTACTTTTGACAATTCATTTTTTGAAAAATGTACCTTTTCAAATACAATTTTTAAAAGTTGTAATTTTACAAATGCGATGTTCATTAATTGTTACTTTGATAGTGTTATTTTTAAATCTTCAAATTATGATAATTGCACTTTTTTAAATTGTAAATTTATCAACTTTGAATTTACATATATGAACATCGATTATTCAAAATTTTTGAATTGTTCAATAGAAAATTCAATATTATCTGGAATGCAACTTCCATATATTTTTGGTTTCAATAATTTATTGGAAAATGATAGTAATAAAATTCTTATTAATAATCAATATTTTTTATTAAATGAATACAAGGAATCGTTTAATTTATTATTAGATCGTTTTAAAAAAACTAATGAATATTTTCCCATTATAAATATTACATATATGATTAATCTTGAATATTGTGAATGCGAAGCGTATGAAGCGTGTAAGGTATTGTGTTACAGTAAAAATTTTATAATGTTAAAAAGGATTATAGAATTATGCAATTTCCTAAAAGTTTTACAATATAATAAAAGAAATGAAATAATATCATTAATAACAAGTTTATCTAACGAAATTGATAATCATTATATTAGTTTGTGCAAGAAATTATTAATCAATGATGCTTCAAATGATAGCATTACCATTGAGACAGGTTTAGATTATAACGATCCAAAGTTCCTTGCTCTTGTAAAAAAAATAGATGAAGAAATAACTAAAAGAGAAGAAAATGGCTTTCACGTTATTCGATATAATCATAAATCACCTGTGATATTAGATATTTCTCTACTTTCTACTTTTGGTTCAATTGCTTCAATAATTGGTTTAACACCACTTATTGTTAATGCTATAAAAAAATTTTTCAAAAGGAAAAATGAACCAAAGCTCCAAAACTTTATCAAAATTACAACTACATATGTTGATGATAATGGTAATACAATAATTGTAATAGAGAAAATTTATTATTAGGATATTATCAAAAACGACATTATGATTTATAAATTTTTCTTTTTAAATAAGATCCATTTTCAAACACGCTATAATCAGTTATTCCATCATCAAAACATTCAACTAATGTTTTATCGTTTAATTCAACAATATCACAATTATAGTATTCGAAAACGTTTGCGTAAAAGGTCTTTATTTTTGATACATCAATTGTTTGCAATTTGTCGTTAAATGCATGTATATTTAGCTCGAATAACGATGGTAATTTTGCTTCCTTAAGCATCTTGTTTAAGACATTAGATGATCCTTGAAATCGTAAATTTAATTCTAGGAGAAATACATTTGATTTGTGGCATAAGAAATCAAACCCCACTATCCCTTTGTAATTTAATATCCTCAGCAATTTAATCGTATTATTAATCATTTCTTTAGCATGCGCTAAGTTAGAATTACCAATTACATTTGTTGCATCTATATATGAAGAACCAATATAATGAACTCTATTATTTTTGAATTCCATAATGCTATATGATGGCGGGAAAAGTATTTCTGTGTTACTGTCAATAATTGTATGAATATTGAATGTCATGCTATCTTCGATATAATTGCTTATTAGGTATCTTTCAGTTTTATTTACCATATTTTTAATCTTTGAATAATTTTTATTGATAATAAACGTCCCCATTCCAGCTGCACTTTTTGGTTCTTGTATGACAAAACATTTAGTGTTTAATATCTTTTTAATATAAAATGGTGCAATATCTTCGCCAAGTAGACTAATGTATTGGGCAAAAGATACCTTATTTTTTAATATTTCATGACATTCAATTTTGTCATCTAACGCTCTAATTAATGAGTAGTCATTAAGACATAAGAATCTATTCTTGTGGGCTGATTTGATTTTATGCGCTAAAAGTGGATTATAAAATAAAAAGTATGCATTGTCATCATTGCTAACAACTAAGTTTATAGTTGATTCAAAAAATGAATTGGTACTATTATCAATAACACTGTTGTTTTTTCTAACATTTGGAAAAGAAAATTCATTAACTCCGTTGTTATTCCCGTACAAACAAATATATCCTTTAAATATATTTCTGTTATATATTATGTCTGATGATCTGTTTCCGACCCAATAAATATTTTTCATATTGCTTTCCTCCTAATAATCTAGCATTATTGAAAGGTTATATTATTAACTCTATAATGTGTGATTATGGAGGAAAATGTATAATGAATTATGATTTATTAATTACTGAATTTTTAAATGATTTAAAGGCAACTAGGAATTTGCTTGATAGAACAATTAAAGCATATCAATATGATTTAAAGGATTTTATTTCAAAAATTGATATTAAAAATGATATTGTTGTAGAAACAAAAAAATATTTATATGAGGCATTTGAAAGATTAAAGCCTAAAACCATTATTAGGAAAATAATAACTTTAAAAATGTTTTTTAAATTTTTATCATCAAAAGATGCATTAAGTAATCCTTTTGATTCTATCAAATTAAATATCCGTAAGGAGTATGTCTTGCCAAAAGTATTGTCTATTGATGAAATAAGAAAAATATTGGTTAAACTGGCTGCTGATGTTGATTGCGCTAAAACTGATTTTTCCAAATTTGAAACAATAAGAAATCTAGCATTGTTTGATTTACTTATATCTACAGGGATACGAATAGGAGAAGCAGCATTAATTAAAATGTGTGATATAGATTTTATAAATCATAGTATTTTAATTAATGGAAAAGGAAGAAAACAAAGAATAATATATATCTCATCAATAGAAACATGGAAGAACATAATTAATTGGGTTAAGTATCGAAAAAGCATTGATACTGAATACTTATTTTTAAATAGATATTATCGAAAAATAAGTATTGCTGGAATTGAAGATATCTTTGATAAAATTAAGACAATAGCAGGTATCAATGCTGATGCTACTCCACACTATTTAAGACATACTTTTGCAACGGAATTATTATCTAATGGAGCTGATATAAGATCAGTTCAAGAAATATTAGGACATTCAAATATTTCAACAACAGTTATTTATACTGAAGTCTCTATTGAAAGAAAGAAAAAGGTTTTAAAAAAATACAATATGAGAAACAAGATAAGACTTGAAATAATATAAAGCGTAAAAATTATAAAAACGTAGATATGCGATATGATATCTCCAAAGTAGACAAATAAAATAATTAAAAGAGAAAAGGATAGC
>JAEEGH010030289.1_pt1 | contig 10525 bp, 9 predicted proteins | sample 9134181 | NCBI WGS metagenome assembly JAEEGH01 (sample SAMN16246544, study PRJNA631951) | gut metagenome | biome: gut microbiome; feature: rumen; material: DP-attached | host: Bos | place: Iran: Karaj | collected 2018-10 | reverse complement strand
CGTTTCCAGCGGCAGCCATTGATGAGAACGACTGAACCATACCGGTTACCGTTCCGAAGAAACCAATCATTGGGGCACCACCGGCAATTGTTGCGAGAAGAGCAAGTCCCTTTTCGAGTTTTGCAACTTCCTGCTTGCCGACATTTTCGATTGCAGTGTTGACATCGTTGAGTGGACGACCAATGCGTTGCAGACCTTTTTCTATCATTCTCGAAATTGGGCTGTCATTATTGCGGCAGCTGTCAATTGCATTGTCAATCTTTCCTTCCTTGATGTAATTCTTGATGTTCTGCATGAATCCGTCCTGATTCTTGCCAGCCTTCTTCACGGCCAAGTACTTGTCGATAAATATGTAAATTGCAAGCACCGACAAGACTGCGAGAACAATCATTATCCATCCGCCCTGTATTGCCAAGTCCCAGTACGACTGGCTAGCAGCGCCCTTTTCAACAACTTCCGCTGCGGTTTCGCTTGCCGCAACTGCGTTAATCGTGTCATCCAATAGCAACATATTCCTTGCGTTTATTTATTTTTTATCGTTTGCAAAAGTATCTCCTAATTCATTACAAAACCTTTGTGAAACTGGTTTTTATCAACACTTTTATGTTAAATTAACGAAGTGACGATTTTTTTTATTGTGTTGGCGCTTAACGGATTAGTGGTAAAATCCATTTGTTGTTTATAACATATTGATATTTATGTTGTTGATGTTGTGCATCTTCGCATAAAAAAGGAAGGGTTTCCTAATATGTGTCTTTTGAGTTTGCTTGTACTATAGTTTTTTGTACAATCCCAGTGTTTCAGATTTTTATGATATATATTGTAATCCGTCAGATTGGTACTGTGCGATTTTATTGTCGTGAGATAGAAGAGTATAACCATCAGAAATGCACAATGATACCAATGCTCGGTCAAATGGGTCGCGGTGATTGTCTTTTAATGGCAGTCGTCGGTATTGAGTAACCGCAGATATGGGCAACTCTACAATGCCTATATTTTGCATTGCGCATATTTCGACTAAATCTTTGATTCCTAGTCCATCCAAATTAAGTTTTTTAATTGAAAGTTTGATTGCAATTTCCCACAGACTGACGGTTGATATATAAATTTCGTTATTAAGATTACATACAATCTCAAAAACATTTCTCGAGATTTTTTCAGGAGATACAGCGAGCCATATCAATATGTGCGTGTCGATTAGGTATTTCATAGCGAGCATAATTCATCTTCTGTCATTTCCCAATCGTCAGCAAATATGGCTTTGGCGCGACCCGCGAACTGTCCGAATGTGCGCTTTTGGGGTGCTTGGATGTCAAACCTTGCATTGAGATGCATAAGCGAAATGGTAAGGTTATAAACAATTGCTTGCTGCTCGGCAGTAAGTGCATTGTATGCCTGTTTCATTGCTTCGTAACTCATAACTTTCGGTATATTATTTTTCACAAAAGTATGCTTTTGTTATTAAATGAACAAATTATTTTTAGTTGAGTGTGTACATTTTATTATTATTCCCAGAATTCATTAATGGGTTTCCTTTTTTCAATCTGCATTTAAAGTAATTTGTTTTGAAGTCATAAATTGTCTTAATTTTGTGCCTTGAAATTTTCAATATTCGGCAAAATAATGGTAATGCTTTGCAACTATTATAAGATTGTTTAGATAATTGTCCCCGATGAAAAACCTTAAGCGAGGCATATTATTTATTGTGTATCTATTGTTTTGGCTTGTCGCCTTTGAACTGATGCGCGTTTTCTTCATGCTATTCAACATTGCGAATGGTTTTTCGTGCTCGGTGTCCGAATTTTTCGGGGCTATGTTGCATGGATTACGCATGGATTTGTCGGCGATTGCTTATATAGGTATATTTCTTGTGCCGTTTTTCATTCTTTTTTCGTTTGTAAAGTCGCAGAAAGCTTTCAATGTGTTCATGGGCGTGCTTACTGGCTTGATGTTGTGCGCGATATCTCTGATTGCGGTTGGCGATGCCGAGGTTTATCGCTCGTGGCAATTTAGGATAGATGCATCGGTGCTGCAATATTTTAGCAATCCTGAACTAGTCTTTGCTTCGACGCCAATATTGAGGATTGTGATTTTGTTGGTTGTCGCAATATTGATTACAGTTGCACTTTTCTTTTTGTATAGGCTGTTTACGCGAAAATTGTACGAAAGTTTGATTCCCGAAAAGTTATATTCATTGTTGTTCATTGCTGTCGCTGGTCTTTTGGTGATTCTAGCACGAGGAGGAGTCGGTACGGCGCCAATAAATGTTGGGACTGTATATTTTTGCGACAATTCATTTGCAAACCATTCGGCAATAAATGTTTACTGGAATTTCGGAAGTTATTTCTTTGCTAGCGATGCTGATTTTGAGAAATACATGTATTACGAAGAAACTTTTGATATTCCATCGGATACGACAGCCAATCCGTTTAATGGAAAGAAGATTTTGCGAGAAAAGCCAGAGCAGATTGTCTTTGTGCTTCTCGAAAGTTTCACATGGACGGCAATGTGCTACGACAATCCAGCAGAAAGTGTTACTCCAAAGTTGGTTTCGTGGTGCGACAAGGGTATTTTCTTCAGCAACTGTTATGCATCGGGCGACAGAAGTGTTCGCGGAATAGCGTCAATTTTCAGCGGAACGCCATCGTTACCCGACTATTCGGTGATTAAGTTCCCTGAAAAGTCGCAACAGATGCCATCGCTTTTGCGCAAGCTTGCCGACAATGGCTACAATGATTTTTCGTTCTATTACGGCGGTGATGCCAATTTTGCAAACATGAACTCGTATTTCCGCCAGAATGGGGTGGAGGTTGTTTCGCAAAATAACTTGCATCTTGATTGCCGAAAAGCTTCGTGGGGTTACGATGACGAGTGTATGTTTGATGAATTTTTCTCCCATGTCCAGAATGTGGGTGCAGGTTCGGTTTCAATACTTTTCACGCTTAATAGCCATGAGCCATTTGATGCGCCGGTGTCGCCGTATGGTACCGATGATGAACTTTCGCGGAGCATGAACGCCTATTATTATACAGATTCTTGCCTGAATGTTTTTCTGGAGAACATGCAGCAGTCGCCAGTATGGGACAAGACGCTTGTGATATTGGTGTCGGATCATGGACGGTTGTTCCGTTCGCAGAACTGGCAGAGTCTGGACAAGAGCCACATTGTTATGCAATGGTTGGGTGGTGCGGTCAATGAGTCGTTTGTCTGTGATTTGCCATGCGACCAGGCTGATATTTCGGCGACATTGCTTTCCGCTTTAGGCGTTGCTCATGACGAATTTCCGTTTAGCGAGAATATTTTTGACAAGCATTATCCGACAGCATTTTCTACCTTTGGTCGAGGATTTTCATTTATTAATGCAGATGAGAGCGTATGGTATTCAGGCGATTCAGATGCTTTTTATCCTGAAAATATCTCGGATGGGTGCAAACGCAAAACTAAATCATATTGCCAGAAAGTGGCTGAGTACTACGCAGGACTGAAGTGAAAATCGGCGCAATATTGCGCCGATTTTCACTTCAGCATTTCCTTCGCATAGTGGTATGCACCTATATTAATCATCATGCTGGTGTCGAATGAAGAAAACAGGTAACCGCACTTTGGCGTTGATGAGTATTCGACTGTCTTGTCGGAAAATGGAACTTTTATCGTCTTGCTTTCCGATCTTACGAATTCCGATAGTTGGTTTTTGTCGTTAAGACAGTATACTTTCTGGGTGATGCGCGATATTGTGGCGTAGTTGTGCTTTAGTTCTTTTTCGACGCCAGGAATAATAAGATCCTTGGCTTTCGAAACGCCGCCGCCTATTACAACAATTCCGTCGAAAATTGTAAGCATGTTTGCTATGGCGTCGCCCAGACATTCGCCCATGTGGAAATATGCCTTTTTTGCAGCCACCATATCTCCTTTTTCGACACCTTTACCAATGTAGTATATTTCGCGAGGCATTGGCGTTTCTTCGAATGGAATATTGGCAAATTCTGCGTAAAACCTTCGAAGCGAGCGTATCGCAATAAGTTCTTCGCAACTGCGGGAAGGGTCAAGACGGTTGGACATTTTCCATATTTCACAAGCCGTAACATTGTCGCCGCCTATGAGCATCTTGTCGTGTACGAAACCGCCGCCGAAGCCCGAACCTATTGTAAGACCAACGACATTCCTATATTTTTTCGGATTGCCAGCTTTCTGAAGTTCAGCATTTATGAGTGGCAACGAACCCGCAAGCGATTCTCCGTATGCATACAGGTCGCCATCGTTGTTGATGAAAACTGGCACCTTGAAAATTTCCTCGAGCATAGCCTTCAGTGGAACACCACCGCGGAACCCTTTTAGGTTTTCGGTGTCACCGATAATGCCCTGACGGTAGTCGGCAGGACCGGGGAATGCAAAGCTTATGGCATCTATAGGTCCATCAGCAAGTTCTTGCTGTTGCTTGAAACCATCAATCATACCTTTTAGGCATAAGTCCAAATCGTGGCTGTTGGATGGGATTTTATTTGTTTCACCAATGAACTTTCCGTCCTTTATTGTTGAAAATGCGAATTTGCTTCCGCCAGCATCAAGTGTCAGTACAATCATGATCGTGTCGTTTTAAATTAGACAATACAAAAGTAGTTTTTTGCCTTGAAATGAGCAAAATTTTGTTGCGAAATCCTATTCGTTGAAAAAAAGTGTGAAAGTTTCTGCATCGAATCCTTGTATGCGACTGGTTAGCAGAGAGTTTATCTTGTCTAATGCTTTGCTTCTTTCAATTTCGACTGCTATGTACGTGGTGTATCTGCCATTTGTCTCGCTATATTTTTCACAAGTTGGCGACAGGTCTTTTAGAAGAGTTTCAACGGCATCGTTGGCAACAGATTCGAAGGTTTTATTGTCGGTATTTTTGTATTTTGATGAATATTTGGCTCCTGCCGATTTTGTATTGTCAATAATCTTTTGGGCCAATTGTGTTCTTGTTTGGTTGATGGCTTTGTCTCGTGATAGGCTTATGCTGCTGGATGTCGCACTTGCGAAAGCACGGAAAAAAGCCTTGTCGGATTCTTCGTATTCGGAACATGGCGTTATTACTTCAGTATTTGCTATGTCGCTTGTAGTCATGCTCTTGTTGCTGTTGCACGATGAGAACGCAAGCAGATAGATTATGAAAAGCGATATGTAGAGCGACAATTTCATAATGCAAATTTACAAAAAGATTTTAATTCGTTGTGGTAGAGCGTTGGGCTTCTTTGGGTTTCAACTTTGAATTGTTGATATTTTGTTTGCAATGGCGAATTGTGGTACATGTTGCATATTTACTTTTACAATCCTAAAAACTGCGAGATGAGAAGTCTGCTGATAATAGTGATAATGTTTATGTTTGTGCCGATGTGTTTTTCGCAGTCGGTGCAGGAGGAGTACATAAATAAGTATTGTCAGATTGCTGTCGAGGAAATGGGCAGGACAGGCGTGCCGGCTAGTATCACCTTGGCACAGGGCATATTGGAATCGGGCAGTGGAACATCTCAACTTTCTATAAAAGGTAACAACCATTTTGGCATAAAGTGCCATTCCGACTGGACTGGTGGTAAAATGTATGTTGACGATGATGCTAAGAACGAATGCTTCCGTATGTATCATAATGCTTCGGAGTCGTTTCGCGACCATTCCGACTTTCTGCGCAACAACCAGCGCTATGCATCGTTGTTCAAACTTGACGTGAAGGATTACAAGGGCTGGGCAACAGGGCTGAAAAAAGCTGGTTATGCTACAAGTCCCACATACGCTACTCGTCTTATAGAAATCATTGAAAAGTATAACTTGGCGCAGTACGATTCGGGAACATTTGTGCCGGTATCGGTTACTTCGAATATTGTAGCAGTTGCCGAAAACGAAGAAGGAACTTCTGTCGATAAGAAACCTACAAGGTATTATACATCGAATGGCTTTGAACTTAGCATGTCGGAATATTCATTGGGAACGAACAACAATACGGATTACATAGTATTGAAGTATGCAATGGACATTCAGGTTTTGTCGCGCAAATTGGGAATGGCTCCTTGGGAATTGTCCAAGTACAACGATTTGCCTAAGAAATATACAATTCAGGCAGGCGAGGTTATATACCTGAAGCCAAAGCGCAACAAGGCCGAGAAGAAATATACTGTTCACGTGGTTGAGCGTGGCGAAACCATGCGCGACATTTCACAGAAATATGCCGTCAAGATAAACAAGCTGTACAAGAAGAACGGTTGGGAGCAAGGCGTTCAGCCAGTCGAAGGATCCAAGGTAAGACTGAGATAATGAAGGCTAAAAAGCTAGCAGGCAAAAAGGCTAACAGGCTGCTAGACTGTGAGGCCGTTAGCCTGAGCCAGTTTGCCAATAAGTTCAGAAACAATCCAATCGAATCATCTAATTATCAAATTATCAAATTGTCAAATTATCAGAATTGAATTTTTGAATTTTTGAATCATTGAATCAAAATTTACTCTACCTTTGTAAAAAATTATAGTCATGAAAAGGATACTTTTTATTGTTGCAATCATGTTGATTGCGGGTATGGCATTTTCGCAGGAGAATGCTCCAAAGAAGGTAAATAAGGAAAATAACCAGTCCGAAAATGTTGAAAAGCGTTCGGACATTTTGTTTGATAAGCTGGTACACGATTTCGGTGCAATAGAAAAAGGTGGCGATGCAAGTTGCGTTTTCACATTTAAGAATGTGACCAAGAAGCCCGTTACTCTCACGAATGTAAAGACATCGTGTGGTTGTACTGCAGCCGACTGGCCCAAGGAACCGATAGCAAAGAAGAAAAAAGGTTCGATAAAGGTAAAATACGACAGCAATAGGATTGGTAAGTTCACAAAGACCATAAAGGTTTTTATCGAAGGTAACGAAAATCCTATTCAGTTGGAAATCAGGGGTACAATAGTTGCTCCCAATGCAAACGATGTAAAGGTTGCACCGGCTGACAAAAAGGTCAACGAGATTGATAATACAAAAAAGTCTGCTAATCCGCAAGTTAAGGAAGCAAAGCCAGAAGAAGTAAAGCAAAGCAAGAAGTAAAAAGTTTTAATACAATAAATTATAAATTAAAAAGATATGCCACAGATATCAGAAAAAGGAAAAAACATGCCGTCGTCGCCAATTCGTAAGCTCGTTCCTTACGCAGACGCAGCAAAGGCAAGAGGTGTAAAGGTTTATCATCTCAACATCGGTCAGCCAGATATTAAGACTCCAGAAGTAGCTTTGGAGGCAGTAAAGAACATGACCGACAAGGTTATAGCATACAGCCATACCGCAGGTAATATTTCTTACAGAAAGAAATTGGCTGCTTTCTACCAGAAGATTGGCATCGACGTTACTGAAAACGATATGCTTATTACAACTGGTGGTTCAGAAGCAATTGTTTTTGCTTTTATGACAACTCTCAACCTCGGCGATGAGGTTATTGTTCCGGAACCATTCTACGCAAACTACAATGGTTTTGCAATGCAGGCTGGCGTTGTTATTAAGCCTATCACATCAAGCATAAAGAACGATTTCGCACTTCCGTCAATTGATGAGTTCGAGAAGGTTATCACACCTAAGACCAAGGGTATTGTAATCTGCAATCCTAACAACCCGACTGGTTACCTTTATTCAAAGGAAGAACTCTTGCAGTTGGCAGAAATCGTAAAAAAGCACGACCTTTACCTCTATGCTGATGAGGTTTACCGTGAATTCTGCTACGATGGTCACAAGCACTTCTCTACAATGCACATTCCTGGAATCGAGCAGAATGTAATCATGATGGATTCGGTATCGAAGCGTTACAGCATGTGCGGTGTACGCGTTGGCTGCATGGTAACAAAGAACAAGGAAGTTATTGCTACTGCAACAAAGTTTGCACAGGCTCGTCTTTGTCCGCCGTCATTCGGTCAGGTTGCTGCCGAGGCTGCAATTGATACTCCCGACCAGTACTTCCACGAAGTTTACGAAGAATACATTGCTCGTCGTAACTTTATGGTTAAGGGCTTGAACGAAATTCCAGGTGTATATTGCCCGAATCCTAAGGGCGCTTTCTACACAGTAGTTAAGCTTCCTATCGACGATTCAGACAAGTTCGCAAAATGGATGCTCGAAGAATTCCAGTACAACGGACAGACCGTAATGGTTGCTCCTGCAACTGGTTTCTACAATACTCCCGGACTTGGCAAGAACGAAGTTCGCGTTGCATACGTCCTCAAGATCGAAGACCTCAAGAATGCAATAGAAGTTCTGAAGCATGCTTTGGAAGTTTATCCGGGCAGAACAATGTAATTCATGCAAAACAGCATAGGAGCTATCATTTGATAGCTCCTTTTTTTAATTAGATACCAAACCTAAATAATATGAGAAGGTTCAATATCAGGAATCGGCATGGCGAGGATTCGCAAGGAGTGCGCTATCCGCTAATAGGCAAGATTGTTCTTGCTGTTTTTATCTACATTTTTACATTTCCTGCAATTGAGCCTGATCTGGCACCAGGACTTGATGCCTCGTATGTGTGGGGATTGAACTGGCTGTTTGCAAACGACTATTCAATGCTCTCGCAGCTCATTTATCCCATCGGACCATTGGCTTTGCTGAAATTGCCAGCGATTGAAGGCTTTAACTTCATTTGGTTCTTAATTGTATATTCCATACTTAAATTCTGGTTTATTGCCGATTGTTTTAGGCTTGCAGAGTATCATTCTCGCAATTTTTATGCAGCGGGGGCATTGATAGCAGTGGCTTCGTATTTCGCAGGATTCGACTTGATGGTTGTATTCCTGTGCATTATGCTTTGTTTCAAATATGTGCGGACTGGTAGGTTTTCTCCGTTCATATTGGCAACAATATTGGCATTTTTCGGGCTTTTTGTAAAGACATCCATTGGCGTTTCGGCTTTGTCGGTGCTGTTTGTTGCTTGGCTTATGGATTTCTACAAGAACCGAAGTTTCAAGCGTATATTTGCAGGAGCATCGGTTGTACTGGCAGTTGCAATTTTGGTCGGAATGGCAGTTTTGCATGATTTTTCGAGGCTAATAGATTATGTTTGGGGCGAGTTGCACCTTGTAACTGGTTATGGCGGTGCTCTTTCGTTGCATCCCGACAACAACTGGATAGTTTTAGGCGTTTTTCTATTCGTAATGATTGCCTTCTTGCTATTTACTAAAGACAGGGATTCCAAGATATTGTTTTTCTTGTCGTTGATTCCGCTTTTCGCAAGTTGGAAACATGCTTTTGTTCGCGAGGATATTACACATTATCAGGCAATAATTACCTTTGTTGTAGTATTGTGGTGCATAATACTGATGTCAAGGACAATGCGCAGGGGCATTGCCGTTGTTTGCGCCTTGTTGTCTGTTATGATGCTGTATAGCAATATGAATGAGCTTCCAGATTACAAAGGCAGAAAAATCGAATATTGTGGCATAAACAATTTTACTGATGTAACTTTTGGTTACATGGATTTTAAGGAGAGGATGAACCGCCTTACCGATGATGCGCTTGTCTGCGATAAACTTCCCGATGAGGTTGTATCTATGATTGGGAATTCAACAATTGATTTTTATCCATGGGAACATATCTATGCTAAAGTCAACAAGTTGAACTGGCATCCGCGAAAAACTGTGGAATTGGGAGCATCTACATCGAAATGGCTGTCGGATGTGGCCGCTGAGAATTTTTCTAGCGAAAACGCTGTGGACTATGTACTTTGGCATTTCGGAAAAGATGGCTATACTATTGATGGGCGTTATCCGCTTAATGACGAGCCTAATGTCGTGTTCAACATTTTGCAGAACTATGAACCTAAGTATTACGGTGAAAATTATGTGCTTTTCGGCAGAAACGAAAGTCCAAGGACTATTCGTGTAATTGGAGGGGAGAAGAGCATTGCAAAGCTAAATGAGTGGATTTCAGTCCCTGATTGTGGAAATAACATTCAGCGAGTGAAGGTCGAAACTGGTGTTACCTTTGCTGGCTTTATGAAGAAAACTTTCTTCAAGGACGAAATGTATTTTGTAGATTACATGACCGATGATGGTGAAATGTATTCTTATAGGTATGTGCCATCTACGGCGGTTGATGGTCTTTGGGTTAATCCACTGGTTACTCGTTTTGTCGATGGGGAACTTGCTGGAAGGGTATCGAAGATACGATTCAGAGTTTCGAATAATAGTTGTGTGAAGGATGAAATTTCGTTGCAGTTTGAAACTTTTGATATATCATTGGGCGAGTGTGTGCAAACTCATAGGAATGTTGTTACTATGTTGTATGTAGATGATTTTGAATCAACATCTTCGAATGTTACCGATGTATATGCTTACGACGGAAGATACTCTAATATGATTGACCCGCAGGGATTTTCAAGCACATACGAGATTCAAATGGATTCGTTGTGGAATATGGTTGCCGATTCGTGCGACTTATACATAAAGGCTTCGTGCAGGTTCTTGAATACCAATGCATCGCAGATGGTTGTTTCAATAGATGGCAACGAAAATAGTTTTTATGATTATTGTGGATTTGGGAAAAATGG
>JAEEGH010030288.1_pt1 | contig 10525 bp, 6 predicted proteins | sample 9134181 | NCBI WGS metagenome assembly JAEEGH01 (sample SAMN16246544, study PRJNA631951) | gut metagenome | biome: gut microbiome; feature: rumen; material: DP-attached | host: Bos | place: Iran: Karaj | collected 2018-10 | reverse complement strand
AGAACACTTATAATATATTGAAGAGCCTGGAAAAGGAGATGCAGACACGTAGTGATGTTTCCCAAAGTCAACGGCGCTTGATGCTGGGCGGACAGGTGTTGTTTGTGGCGCTCTACATCTTTTTACTGATGCTGTATTTAGGAATCTATCGAAAGGACTATTTCGACGGGTGGCGCGACCTGCTGTTGATCTTCAGCTTCATGGTGTTCTTCTGCCTGTTTACCTCTTTGCTCATGTCGCGCAACATGTTCAGCGTCTATATCATTCCGTACGCCATTCTCCCCATGGTACTACGCACTTTCCTGGATTCACGAACAGCTTTACTGGCACATATCGTTACTATCCTTATCTGCTCCATCACACTGCGCTATCCGCATGAGTTTATCCTTATTCAAGTGGCAGCAGGTATCATTGCCATCTTCAATATGCGTGAGCTATCCCGCAGATCACAACTTTTCTTGTCGGCTTTCCTGGTAGTGCTGATATCCATTCTCATCTTCTTCGCCTACGAGTTCTTTACCGAAGAAGACATCAGCAAGATCGACTTCAGCATCCCTATGTATATCATTCTTAATGGTATCTTGCTGTTGTTCACTTATCCGCTCTTTTTTATCATCGAAAAGACGTTCGGATATACATCGAATGTGACTTTAGTAGAACTGTCGGATGTGAACAACAACCTGTTGCGTCACCTGTCTGAGACAGCCCCGGGAACCTTCCAGCATTCCATGCAAGTGGCCAACCTTGCCACAGAGGCAGCCAATTTCTTAGGAGCCAATGCCCAATTGGTTCGTACAGGTGCCTTGTACCACGATATTGGTAAGACAGAGAACCCTGCATTCTTTACAGAGAACCAGCTTGGTGGTGTGAACCCTCATGAGAACCTGAGCTATGAGCAGAGCGCCAAAGTGGTGATCAATCATGTCACCGATGGATTGAAACTGGCAGAAAAGAACAACCTACCGACGATTGTCAAGGACTTTATTTCAACACATCATGGCAAGGGTAAGACCAAGTATTTCTATATCTCGTGGAAAAATGAGCATCCTAATGAGGAACCCGATGAGGAGATGTTCACCTATCCTGGTCCGAACCCCTTCACCAAGGAACAGGCCATCTTGATGATGGCAGATGCCGTAGAAGCTGCCTCACGCAGTTTGCCAGAATATACGGAAGAGAGCATCGGCAACCTGGTCGATAAGATCATCGACTCTCAGGTAACCGAGGGTTACTTCAAGGACTGCCCTATTACCTTCAAGGAGATTGCCCAAGTGAAATCGACCTTTAAGGAGAAACTGACCACCATCTACCATACCCGCATCAGTTATCCGGAGTTGAAGAAATAAGGCAAGCTGAGTCATGAAACGTAAGCATGTAAAAATCACCCCTCTGGTTTGGCTTCGCCGTTTCAGGAAGCGGCGGGGATATGGGGTGCATTCTCCCTATGCTTTCGACTATATCACACGGGTTTGCAATGAAACTGCACCTTATTATAAATATAAGGAATTGAAAGCGGAGGAGAAATCACTTCGGTCGCTGATGGACAAGAAATGGGCCACTGCCGAGTCTTCTAAAGTCAAACGACTGTTGTTCCGTCTGGTCAATCGGGCACAACCGTTGACGCTGGTGGAAACGGGACCAGATACAGCTGCCACGCTCTACATGAAAGCGGCCAAGGAGCAAATGGACATGCACCACATCTATCAGGAAGAGGACCTGAAAGATCTAGTTGGACTTCAGATCGATTTCCTCTATCTGCGCTGGCAAGAAGGGACATTTATGGAGCAAGTATTTCAGTATTGTCTGGATAAGTTGGCTCCTCATTCTGTGGTAGCTGTGCAAGGCATTCACCGCAGTCATACGATGGAAGCACTGTGGGAACGGATGAAGAGCGAAGGGGTGCTTACCTTCGATCTCTACGACATTGGAATCCTGCACTTTGACAAGACCTATTATAAACAAAACTACATAGTAAATTTCTAATCACATGAAAAAAAGTTTGGTATATACACGCACTGGCGACAAAGGCACCACTTCCCTGGTGGGAGGTACACGTGTGCCCAAGACTCATGCCCGCCTAGAGGCATACGGCACCGTAGATGAGCTCAACTCTTTTATCGGACTGCTCATCACCTACTTGAATCTGGAAGAAGAACAAGCATTTCTCCAACGCGTACAGAACAACCTGTTTGTCATCGGCTCCAATCTAGCAACTGACCAAAGCATCACGAAATTACGTGCTGCCAGTATCATCACAGAAGACATGATTGCTGACATGGAGCATCGGATCGACTGTGTGGATGCCAGCGTGCCTCCACTTACCGCTTTCGTGCTGCCTGGAGGGAGCAGAGGCGCTGCCGTATGTCACGTTTGCCGTACCGTCTGCCGTCGGGCTGAACGTCGCATCTTAGCCCTCGCAGAGCAGGCAGAAGTGTCTCCAGAACTCATTGCCTACATAAACCGATTATCCGATTATTTATTTGTACTTTCAAGAAAAATTAACCAAGTAGATAAAAAAGAAGAAATATTTTGGAATAATAGTTGTAGATAAGAATATTTGTTATACTTTTGCGGAAAATTTAGTGAGAGAACATTTTTTCACCATCGTAATACGATAACAACTATGTATTGGACTTTAGAATTAGCTTCAAAACTGGAGGACGCTCCATGGCCTGCAACAAAGGACGAACTGATTGACTATGCTCAACGCTCTGGCTCTCCACTCGAGGTGATCGAGAATCTGCAAGAGATCGAAGATGAGGGCGATGTGTATGAAAGCATAGAAGATATCTGGCCTGATTATCCTACTAAAGAAGATTTCTTCTTTGATGAGGATGAATATTAGCAGAAGATCAAGAGAAACCCTCTATAAGAAAGAGAAGGAGGAAATCATTCCTCCTTCTCTTTCTTTTTACTAAAAGCATCTATTAGCTCTTTAATTTCATCTACCACCGACTTTACTCCTGTTGTCACAGCACCCACGCTACGTGCAGTACTCTGAGTCACACCCTTGCTAAAACCTGTGATGCACTTCCCTTGCAGCACAGCAATCTCAGCCAATTCTTCCGCTGTATATTCACTGCGATGCTTAAGAATGCGTTGATTAGCCGTCACATACTTATCCTTGGCCCGATTCCAATCCTTCAAGGTGTACATATCACCCTTTAACTCCATATTGGTAGAAAGGCGGCGGAGTGTATTCACAGGCATCATCTTATTACTGCAGGAAGACAGTGTCCATACACTGAGGAGCAGTAAAGTCATCATTAAAACAATATTCCATCTTTTCATAACAAGCCATCTTTAGAAATACGGGTGCAAGGTAAGGAATATTTATGACTTATGCAAAAAGCAAAGTAAAAAAAGAGGGGTGCCTAAGTGGGCACCCCTCTCGGATAGATTATCTATTCAACTGACTATAGTCAGTGATTAGCATTCATTAGCGCTTCAGCACAGTCATTGGAACTGTAGCCTCATGTGTCTTATGGCTGTACATATCAATCAACTTGATATGCAATGTAGATGGAACATCAGCCTTAGGATTAGAAGCACCATTAAACTCAGTACCAGTTGCAATCTCAGCTGGGATGAATTCCAGAATAGAACCGTTAACCTGAATGTCGAAGTACTCTTCCTTACCATTAGCATCAGAAGTAAGAGCTGCATCGGCAATCTCCAAGCTGCCCTCATATGGAGCACTCAATGGAGCATTGTACAGACCGTCAGGTGCGCAAACACCGAGGATGTACTGCAGATCAACAGTGAACTGAGGATCGTCACCAGGCTGACCACTACCAGCACCATACTTAACAGCTGTCTTATAAGGCAGTGCCTGCTTGTCAGTCAGACCAAGATCCTTCTTCGTTGCCCAATGCCAAGTGTATAACTTGTCATAGATGTCGTGGAATTCAGTCTCGAACTTGTCAACATCAACTGTGTAGTCAGCATAAACATCCTTCTGCTTGTTATACAGAGCGGTAGAAATCTTACCGAAGTTGTAAACAACTGAAGTAGCATGCTTAGTCTGGTTGTCGATGAAGTCCTTATGGATTGAGAGGATTTCATCACCAGCTACGGTCACATCCTTGATAACAGGCTTACCATCCTTAACTACGATTACAGTTGAAACTTCACCAGTATCAGGATCAGTTACTTCCTTAGTCTCGTAAGCAGACTGAGCGAATGTAATGTTGTAGTTTGGAGCCAATGATGTTACATCATCAGACTTAGTACCAAAGTCGAATACATGAGGCATAGGCATTGTACCATAGGTAGCAGATTTAGCTGCCCAACTTTCTGGCTGCAAATAAGCTACGTAAAGACCATCAATAATCTGCTTATCCTTAGGTGAGTAACCCTTAGGAGCTGTAGTAGGCAGAACCTTCTTGAAGGTAATCTTGATAGTAGACAAGGTACGAACCAAGCCGCTTTCAACACTTTGCAGAGTCAAAGTACCAGAATAAACCTGATCATCGTTGTAAGCCAACCAGTCACCAATCATAGGAACGGTGTACAGCATGTTCACATCCTTCAAAGCACCTGTGATATCACCCTCAATGAAAGGAACACCATCCTCATCGTAATCAAGAGTAGCATCGAATGCCTGGATGTCGGTCATAGTCTTACCCTTCAGCTGAGCGAATACAGGATAGAATGCAAGAGACTCATTCAGAGTACCTTCACCATCACCTGTAGTCTGGTCAGATGTACGGTCGTAGTAAGGAATTACGTCAGCAGTCCAGATGAAGTGGTTAGCCTTCGTAGTAGAAACGGTGAATTCAACAGGATCAGATGTTGGCCAGCCTTTATCACCAACCTCAAGATCATCAAACTCATCCTCGCTTACAGGATAGATCTCAGTAGCAGCAGAGTTAGCAGACTGAGCATCACCAACGTTTACGTAGAATGCACGACCGTCTGGGTCAACCAAAGTACCATCCCAGTTGATACCGTAAACACGGAAACCGATGATGTCACCTCTCTTAGAGATCAATTCATCGCCAGAAACGGTGATGTCGATTGAGTTACCTTCAACAACCTCGTTGATACCAGTGTACTCGTAAGTCATCCAAGCGTTCCACTCTGATGGGATAGACTCAACTGAGTTAGGCTGATCCAGAACAACGTACATAGCACGTACAGCACTCTTGGTAGAAACAGGCATAACACCAGAATAAGTACTTTGTCCATACTTTTCTTCATATGCCCAACCCTGGAATTCATCCAAAGTTACTGTGAACTTCTCACCAGGAGCTACAGCCAGCATATTCTCAGAAGAACGGTTATCATTATTAGCATAACCAACACCCTCAGAAGTATCATCTGTTACATTCTCAGTAGCATCGGCATTCTTATTCTTATCAGTAGTGCCCTTTGCACCTACCATGAAGATGTTAGGCTTCACATTTACCTTGTTAGCCAACCAAGTGCGCTCAGCATATTCCTGATCTGTGTTAGGATAAGGATAGAAACTGATACTATTCTCATCGTAGCGGTTGTTGATCTTCTCAACTGGAGTAGTGTTTACAGAGAAGTGCAGACGGTTAGCCGGCTGATACTCACCCCAATCCAAAGTCAAATCATAAGAAGAAGTTACGTATCTTTCAGCAGCATCTTCAGCAGTGTTGTTTACCTGAACAGCATACAGAATCTTATTAACCATCTTGTATTCAGTCTCACCAGCATGAGGATCATTGCCCTCCTGATTTACAGTTGCACGAGTGTTAACTGCACTAAGCACATAACTAGGATACCTGTCATAATCAGTCATATACATAGTCAAAGGATAGAAGGTTTCCTCATTGTATTCCTTCAAAGCAACCTCAACTACCCACAGACCTGTTTCTTCAGCAGCACGGGTCGTAGGAATAACACCGTCTGGGCGTGAAAGTAAACCATCAAACTTAGTAACTTTCTTAACTTCCAGAATCTCATCCAAATTGACACCCTGGCTGTTTACCAAAGAAATCATCTCAGGGGTTACAACAGCATTGGTAGGAGAAACGCGAACAACGAATGCGTCTGGACGGTTCACCTGACGATCTTTCTTGAATGTGATAGCATCCTTCAAGTCAGCACCTAAACCAGGGAAGTTGATTGGCTTAGCCTCATACTCGGTCATCCACTTACTCCAACCTTGAGCTACGGTGATATCAGCAGCCTCGAAAACGGTGGTAAAGTTCAGATCCAGAGGATTGTCCTGATATCTAGAAGTATAGCCATATTGGTTCGTTGGCTGTACCAACTCATAATAGAAGTTTGCAAATGTACCCTGACCAGCAACCATACTGTATCTATAATATGGATACAACGGAGTCTTCTCATTCTGAGCATACTGAGCCAAAACCTGTGCAGCAGTGTAAGAGTCAACCAGAGAAACCTCAGTTACGGCACCTGCAATCTTGCCAATGATAGCATCAACTTTCTCTTTAGCTGCAGCTACCTCTTCAGCAAGCTTCTTAACATCAGCGCCCTTCTCCAGAGCCTCAATTCTCTTAGCCAATTCAGCCAACTCAGCCTTGCTAGCAGCAGCGGCAGCTTCCTTAGCAGCCTCTTCAGCTACCTTCTTAGCAGCCTCAGCAATTTCCTTCTGAGCATCAGCCACAGCACTCTTGGCAGCCTCGGCAGCAGCCTTCTGGGCAGCCTCTACGCCAGCCTTAGCGTCAGCAGCGGCCTTCTGAGCAGCCTCAGCAGCAGCCTTAGCCTCGGCGATAGCCTTGGTAGCATCTGCACCGGCAGCCAATGCCTTAGCAGCATCCTCGGCAGCCTTAGCAGCCTTAGCAGCGGCATCGGTAGCAGCCTTAGAAGCAGCTTCAGCGGTAGTAGCAGCAGCCTTGGCACCATTGATAGCCTCGGCAGCCTGGCCAGTAGCTTGACCTGCACCAGCGGCAGCCTGCTCAGCCTGAGCAGCAGCTTCCTTGGCGTTAGCCAGAGCGTTGGCAGCTTCAGTAGAAGCTTGAGCAGCAGCAGCCTGAGCTGCGCTGATCGTGCTTGTCAAAGAACTAACCTGGGCAGCCAGCTCGTCCTTGCTTGACAAGGTGTTCAGCTTCTGATTGATTTCGTCAATCTCGTCATCGTAATCTTTACAAGACGTGATTGTCCCTGCAGAACCCAAGATAAGGGCTCCGAAGAGAATCGCATTTAGAAACTTTTTGTACATAATAAAAAACTTTTAATTTATAAATTAAAAAAACAATAATTGATTTTTCAAATTAATTAATACCATATCTCGTTTTACAATTTTAATACTGTTCACTGTCTTTTTGGTACCTCCTTTCTCATGTAACCACGATGTTCACCACCATCAATAACAATACTTTCCACCAAGAAAACTCCTTGGTAGAAAGCCTCGTTTAGGCTCCTTGTCAACACCAAATAGTTCATGTTTTCTATAACTTCTATAATATTTTATTTGTATTCAAAAGTACTGCAAATTCTCACGAAAATGCATTAAAATCGCATAAATCTCTCCCTAAAGAGATGCATATCTCGGTGCAAAATTAAGCATTCTTTTGAAATATAAAACATTTTTGCAAGAAAATTTTACGATAATTCTAAAAAAAACTTTCTACAAAGCGTTTTCAGCTCCTTTTTACGTACTTATTTTTCTAAATAACTGTCTTTATGTTTCTTTCTTATTATATATAAATAAGGTATATGCACTTTCTACCCCCTATTTATGCCGGATCTACATCGTAATACACGGTCAAAGTATTAAACTTGTCCTCAGAAAGCATATCTTGCTGTACCTTTAGAAGTAGTTCACGAATGCGTAAGGGATTTACTTTCATTTCAAATTTCAGCATAATCTTGCGGATAAAGAGCTTCTGCACCCTAGCCACAGGAGGACGGTCGGGCCCCATAACCCTATCCCCGAAAATAAGGCGAAGCCTAGTGGCCATGGTTTGCGCCATCTGGTCCAACAACGAAGCATTACGGTGCTTCAGATAGACATATACCATCCTATAATAAGGTGGGTAACGGAACATCTGGCGTTCTGCCAGTTGCATCTCCACCATGCCCTTATAATCATTGCGTCGCACCTGATCGATGATGGGATGCTTTACATCCGAGGTCTGAAGCAGCACCAAGCCTCGCTTGTTCTTACGCCCAGCGCGTCCTGCCACCTGTGCCATCAGTTGGAAAGCACGCTCATACGCTCGAAAATCGGGATAACTCAGCATCAGATCGGCATTCAGGATACCCACCACACTGACATTCCCGAAGTCCAACCCCTTGGAAATCATCTGCGTACCTATAAGAATACGTGTTTTTCCCTGTTCAAAATCACGAATCAGTTGCTCATAAGAGCTACGACTTCGTGTGGTATCCAAGTCCATGCGCGCCACTTTAACATCAGGGAAATAGGTCTTTATCTCTTCTTCCACACGCTCGGTACCAGCCCCAACGCTGCGGATATCGGCTTCCTCACACGCTGGACATACTTGTGGTGGCGCGATGCTATGCCCGCAATAATGACAAACTAACAGATTGCTGCTGCGATGATAGGTCAAGGTCACATCACAATTCACACAACGGGGAATCCATCCACAATTATGACACTCTATCATGGGCGCAAAGCCTCGACGGTTTTGGAAAAGAATCACTTGTTCGCCCCTTTCCAACGCATCGCGCATGGCATTGAGCAAGTCGGGCGAAAGCGCTCCATGCATCAGTTTCTTATGCCTTAATTCATGGATATCCACAGCCTTTACCTCTGGAAGTTGCAATTCCCGATAGCGCTCCGTCAGTTGCACCAATCCATACTTCCCAGCTTCAGTAGCATTGTACCAAGACTCTATGGAAGGAGTTGCCGTACCTAGCAAGGTTTTAGCACCCGCCTTATGCGCCAACATGATGGCTGCATTGCGTGCATGATAGCGGGGGGCAGGGTCTTGCTGCTTATAGGTATTCTCATGCTCTTCGTCCACAATCACCAAACCAAGTCGCTGGAAAGGCAGGAAGACCGAGGAGCGAACCCCCAGAATCACGTCGAAAGGTTCTTCAGAAAGTTGTTTCTGCCAAATTTCCACCCGTTCATTGTCGGAAAACTTGGAGTGATAGATGCCCAGTTTGTTGCCAAAAACCCGTTGTAAACGCTGTGTAATTTGTGTAGTCAGTGCAATTTCAGGCAAAAGGTAGAGCACTTGCTTCCCTTCTGCCAAAGCCTGTTCGATCAGTTGGATATAAATCTCGGTCTTACCGCTGGAGGTCACCCCATGAAGCAGACAGACATTATTCTGTTGGAAAGTTTCGAGGATTTCCTTCAAAGCCTTTTGCTGAGGGGCATTCAATTCGTGTTTAACTTCCGTTTCTTGATTATTCAAAGTGGACAAACGCCCGATCTCTACCATGTAAGTATGAAACACACCTTTACCAACTAAGGCATTGAATGCCGCTGCAGAAGAGGCTTCGTCCTTCATCAGTTGGTGTTTGCTGACTTCCTTGCGTTCTTTTCCAAAGTGATTGGAAAGTTCCAACAGCCGCATCAATAAATCCAGTTGCTTCGGGGCTTTTCTCAGGCTATCAAATAATGTATGCAGGGCTTCCTCCGACTGAAAGTTCTCCCCTAAACGCACGCGTACCTCTTCCTTTGGCTTAAACCCGCGGACAATCTCTTCCCCATCGCTTTCCAACTTCAATCCTGCGGGAAGGGCAGCCTTATACACATCGCCCAAAGTGCAAAGGTAATAATCGGCCATCCATTGCCAGAATTCCAGTTGTGAAGGGAGAAGGATAGGTGTGGTATCTATTAGCTCAGAAACGGATTTTACAGCATATCCCTCAGGTTTCTCCTCATGCACACGACTGACTATCGCCGTATAATACTTACTTCTTCCAAAAGGTACAATGACCCTACACCCCACTTGCACGAGCGCTTCCATGGAAGATGGAAGCGCGTAAGTGAAGAAGCCTGGTAAAGGCAGGGGCAATATGACATCAACGTATTTTCCCGTAATTAGAATGTATAAGCCAGTGAGAGTTGCCAAGTATTGAATTGGGCGCCTTCCTTATCCTTCACAGCATCCACGATTTTCTTGAAGGTAAAGCTGTCACCCAATGGCATCTGGTAGTTCAGACCTACCTGCAAATGGTTGGCCAACTTGATACCACCTCCGAGGTTCAGGCCTACCTGTGCCCGCTTGTCTTTCGACTTGTATCCATCGATGGTGGCATCGATGGCACCTAAATCGATATCCTTGAGATTCAAGAAGAAATCGGGGCCTGCAGCCAAGAAGATACTCAATGAATTGCCCACACCAATGGTTACTTTCAGATTCAGCGGAACCTCCACGCCTTCCATCTTCATCTCATCCTTACCGCGTTGGGCATACATGATGGCACCATCAACACCAAGTCCCACACCAGGAGCGGTGATTTCCACCATAGGGCCAACGAAATAGCCTATAGAGTTGTTCTTAAGACCAGCGATATTCGTATCTAACTCCGTCAGGTTCAAACCACCCTTTATACCGAACTTTATGATCTGTGACTGGGCAGGCATCGCCATAAGCAACGCTGCCAA
>JAEEGH010030285.1_pt1 | contig 10526 bp, 8 predicted proteins | sample 9134181 | NCBI WGS metagenome assembly JAEEGH01 (sample SAMN16246544, study PRJNA631951) | gut metagenome | biome: gut microbiome; feature: rumen; material: DP-attached | host: Bos | place: Iran: Karaj | collected 2018-10 | reverse complement strand
TGGAGGGATGAGTTCCTTGAGTACGATTATATAGGATCTCCCTGGCCACTGCCAAAGAATGACTATGCCTACAGGGACAGTCAGGGGAACCTTTGCAGAGTGGGTAACAGCGTATCCATAAGGTCTAAGAGACTTCTGGAGTATCCGGCTACCCACGGACTTGTCTGGGAAAAGGGCTACGATGACATGTACAACGAGGACATCTTCCTCTGCTGCATGCACAAGAATGAGATGGAGGCGGACGGCCTTAAGTGGGCACCCTTCGAGCTGGCGGTCCGTTTTGGACGTGAGCATCCGCTGCCTGAAAACAAGGGCGTGGATCCCTTCATCTTCCACAAGTGGTGGGGAGAGAATGCTGACTATCCAAGGTTCTATGGCCCAAAAAAGCGCTTTAAGATGGCAGTGAGACCGCTTCTTTTCTGGAGAAGAACGAGAAGATGGAAAGAGGAGCACGGCATTTCATGACTTTAGACATTTCATTGATAATTCCCGTGCACAATGGGGAGATATATCTGGGACAGCTCATGGAGTCTGTGCTGGGTCAGAAGAACCGGTGCTCTCACGAGCTTGAGGTCGTGCTGGTGGAGAACGGCTCCGGCGACAAAAGCCCTGAGCTTTGTGATGAATACGCTGGGAAGTACAGCTTTATCAGGGCTCTCCATTTCGGGGCGATAGGAGCATACAGGGCAAGAAGAGAGGGAATGAGAGCGGCAACCGGAGATTATCTGATCTTTGCTGACGCAGATGACAGTATTTCGGAAGATATGCTGGATGAGCTTACAGACTGCATAGACGCTTATAACGCCGATGGAAGAAGAGCGGATGTTATCCTGTATAATGCAGCCGGATCCGAGAGCAGGGACGCTGCGATGTTCCGCTATCCCTTTGAAGAAAAAAAGATATATGAGGACAAGTCGTCCTTTTACGAGATAATGTGCAGGGATGATTCCTTAAATGCCATGTGGAACAAGGCCATCAGCAGAACCCTTGCAGATAAGATTACTAAAGAACAGGAGGATGAAGCTCTTTTCAATCATGGAGAGGACCTCCTTCAGACTGCCGAGATCCTGGATAAGGCAGTCAATATAGCATATCTTGACAGGATTTTGTATTATTACAGGGAGAATAATGCAGGGCTTACCGGGAGCTACCACAAGGAGTTTCTGGAAAACCAGAAGAAGGCCTGGAGCTGTTTTGACGGATATGCCGCAAAGTGGGCAGGGGATAAGTTCAGGGAGATCATAGATGAGAGGAAGACCCTTACCTGCTGTATTTGTGTGTCCGGCCTTATATATTCTGACCTTTCGGGCGCTGAGGTCAAAAAGGAGCTCATGCGGGTCGTGGAAGATGATTTCTATAAGGAATACGCCTGCAAAAAGCTCCCTGAGTGGGCGCCTGAGAGCAGCGTATTTGTTCATGACCTTATGACAGGTGCTGATCCTGTTGGAAAGATGCTCTCTTCAGGCAGAATGTTCCGGCTTAAGACTGGTGTTAAGAAGATACTGGGAAGGCAGTAAGACTATGGTTTATGATTGCATACCGTTTTTTAACGAGATAGATATATTGAAACTAAGGCTCAATGTACTATCTCCCTATGTGGACAAGTTCATTATTGAGGAGGCCACCATGACCTTCTCAGGAGCCGACAAGGACCTGTGCTTTGACAAAAACCGTGAGAAGTTCGCGGAATTTCTGGACAGGATCGTGTATGTGCCGGTGACGGATACCCCGAAGGTTGCCATCACACACGAGAGGGACTACTTTCAGAAGAACCATCTGATAGACGGGCTGAAAGAGGTTGGAGCCACCGAGGATGATGTGATAATATTCGGCGACTGTGACGAGATCCCGAATCCCGTTCAGCTGGAAAAGATAATTAAGGGCTTTGACAAGACAAAGGTTTACCACCTTGCCCAGAGAAATTTCAGCGCCTTCGTGAACATGGAGGAGAAATCCGGAAACCTCTTATCGATAACAGGTGAGTTTCCTGATATTCCTGACAGTAAGCGCAAATGGCTGGGGACCAAGGTGACATCCATACGCAACATTCCGAAGGAGGGAATAGTAAGGCTGCGGGATTTGTGTAAGGTGACCGATGCAAATGCCGTGAGAGTTGCTGACGGCGGATGGCATTTCGGATATATGGGCGGCGAGAAGGAGACTGATCCGATCGAGAGGATCGGAGTCAAGATCAAGGCAGCAGCTCATCAGGAGTACAACGAGAGGGAGATCATTCTTGAGACCATGGACCACCTGGCTCTGGGACAGGATATCTTTGGAAGGGACGCCAGGTTTGAGAGAGTGAAGATAGATGACACCTATCCTGAGTACCTGCGGAACCATCTGGATGAGTACAGTCATCTGATCATGCCAGGAATTTCTCCTTTGAAAAAGCTATACCACAGATTTGACATTACAGTTGGCAGATTTTTCCGGAAGGCAGTTCGCAAGATTAAGAGAATGTTCTCATGAAGACTTGGTTTTTGGAAAACAGAAAAAGAATAGCGGATGCTCTTTTTTATATAGCCCTCACTATTGAACTGGTGCTGATGCTGGTGGAAAAGAGCGATTTACTCTTTTCCCTGGAAAGCTATGTGTTCAGATTGACCTTTGTATTAACGCTCCTGGCGGTCCTGATCATGGAGAGGGACATTAAGGAATGGGCATTTCTGGCATCACTCCTCATCTTCACCTTTGCCTGCTACAGACTGTCCGGAAAAAATGATCTTCTCAGAGTAGTGGTTTTCATGGCTGCAGCCAGGGACATCGACCTGAAGAAGGCCATGAAGTACACCTTTTATGTCAGCGTTGTGGGATTTATAATCATTGTCCTTTTATCTGTCATCGGAGTTATGGGGGATGTGGTGCAGGTTGGCGACTTCGGAAGAGGGATCCCTGATGAGAGGCGCTACGTCTTTGGCTTTGGACATCCCAACACCCTGTTTGGAAGCGTCTTCGCAGTTCTGCTGATGTGGCTGTGGATATATGGCAGGAAGTCCGGATTTCTTGCTTTTTTTGCCATGTCGCTGGGATCGCTGTTTATTGCTGTTTTAGCCCGGACCAGGACCGGACTTGCAGTCATCGTAATGACTCTGATAGTGGCAGCTATCGCCCGCATATGGCCGGCGCTTAAGGAAAAGAAAATAGTATATCTTCTGGAAACCCTTGTTTCACCGGTACTGTGCGTGATCACGGCAGTGCTGGCTGCAGGTTATGCCGGAATGTTCTACACTGGTGAGGGAATAAAACTTCCCCATCACTTTTGGGAGCTTGAGGAACTTCTGAGCTACAGGATAAGTAACGTCTATTACAGCACTCCGGACAGAGGGGCGGTCCTGTTTAGATGGAAGCTCTTTGCATCGCGCGGATCCGAAGGGTATTTTGATATGGGATGGGTAAGGCTCTTTTACTGGTACGGGATCCTGCCCACTGCTGTGATAGTGGCCCTGCTGCTGGCTGTGATATGGGTCTGCTGGGAAAAGAAAGATATCTGGACTTTGGTACTGATCCTGTCGGCCTCCGTATATACCATTGTTGAGGCCACTTTTGTCACCAGATATATCGGCAGGGACTTCTTTCTGCTGATCGCCGGTGTCTATATCGGATCATTGTTCAGAAAGAATATAAATGCTTCGAAGGGATAGTAAATGTCTGACAGAATGAGAAAACGCCTGTTTTTTGTGGCGGTGATCATCAATTACATAATGGCTGCGATCTATGAGTTCATGACTCCCAGAATGTCCGACGACATTGTTTATGCCGACAAGGTGGCTGAAGCCGGCAGCTTTTTTGAGCTGTTTGCCCAGGAGTATGAGCACTACATGAACCATATCGGCAGGTCAGTGGCGCACATCCTGCTGCGGATCTTTTTGTACATCGGGAACAAGGCAGTTTTCAACCTGGTGGCAGCGGCTGTATTCGTGGGCATTTCGCTTCTTATTTACATCAATGTCAGCAGAAGAAAGGAATATGATATCAGGCTGTATCTTGGTATCGTGGTTCTTTTATGGCTCTTTGATCCCTGCATCAGCAACAGCGTGTTCTGGGAGACAGGAGCCTGCAACTATATGTTCACAGGAGCCATCATGCTCTCCTTCATAACAGTTTTCAGGAGAACATTTGAGAGGGGCGACCGGCGGGGATCGGGCTTTGCTGCTTTGATGTTCTTCTTCGGGCTTCTGGCAGGATGGTGCAATGAGAATACTTCAGGCGGAGTCATACTCTTTGTACTGATCCTGATATTTATTTCATGGCACAGGGAAAAGAGCTTTAAGCAGGTATCGCCATGGATGCTGACTTCCCTGGTGGGAAACCTTGTGGGCTTTGTGATCATGATCATGTCCCCGGGGAACTTTTCGAGAGCTGAGGCTTCGGATGAGGAGCATACAGGAGTTCTTGCGCTGGCAGCAAGGTTTTTAAAGATAACACTCAATATTAAAAACGGATATCTTTTGCTTGTATTCGTGTTCGTGGTGTTGGCTATCGCCATCGCCTACAGATCAGGAGCATTTGATGAATTCAGGAAAAAGACATTCTGGATGATGCTTTTTGGACTGCTGTTTTTGGCTACATGCTATGCCCTTATCGCTGTGCCCTCTTCAGAGCTTAGGACCTACTATGGTGCGGGACTGTTCCTTACCATGGCAGTGGCAGAGGGATTTGGAATAGTTGTCAGTGATAACAGATCGGAGACACTGGTGCAGATCGCAGCCACAAGTATTGTCGCGCTGTACAGCATTTTCCTGCTCCTTACATATGTGGAGGAGGGGGCAAATCTTGCACGCATTAAGAGAGAGTTCGACGAGAGAGATGCGTATTTTGCCGAAATGACACATTCGGGGGATAAGGTGATCGAGGCTCCGATGCTGCGGCCTGATTGGAAGACCAGATTCTCCATGGCTTACGAGTCCGATATTACAGAGGACAAGTTCAACTGGCTGAATCTCTTTTACAGTGAACACTATAACTTCTACTATGTCATAGGTGTCGACAGGGAGACCTGGACAGAGTATTGAGAAAGGCGCTGTATGACCATGGAAGCATGGCCTGCCTTGGAAAAAATAAATTTTATGTGGGGCGTGTATGGAAGAAAGAGGGGAGATTCTTGTAAGCATCATTGTTCCTGTGTATCAGGTAAAAGACAGGCTGAGGGAATGTGTCAGGAGCTGTCTTGATCAGAGGGGCGTTAAGGCATCGGAACTGGAGGTTATCCTGGTGGATGACGGTTCTACAGATGGTTCCGGTAAGATATGCGATGAACTCGCAGCATCTGACCCTGAGGGCAGGATTTCGGTAATTCACACGGACAACCAGGGGGTGTCCCATGCCAGGAATACCGGCCTTGAAGTGGCAAAGGGGCGTTTTTTGACCTTTGTGGACTCGGATGACAGGATACAGGAGGGATTTATAGAGAATCTCCTGAAATATGCCGACGAGGACACCAGCGTTGTGGATGAGACCGACAGCTTCTCATCCGACCGGAAGATCAGCGGATTTACGTACATCGAGAACTCGATCTTAAAACGCAACTCCCACGTATGGGGCAAACTCTTTGAAAGAAGGGCAGTTGTGGAGGAGCACATAGAATTCAGGGAGGACCTTACCATAGGGGAAGATCTGATATTTATGCTGGATTTTGCTCTGGCTCAGGGCGAGAGGCAGAGCATCAGGTGCATTCCTGCGGGGAATTACCTGTACACTGACAACGAGCAGGGAGCCATGAAGAGGAAGTTCCGTGCCAGCTACCTGGACGAGATCAGATGCTGGAGATGGGCTGAGGCCAAGCTCAACACTTGCAGAAGCAGGTTTTCGGCCGACACTTTTATAAGCGTGGCCGACAGTCAGATAATGACGGCGCTGCTGGTGGCGGGCAAAATTGCGGTCCTGGATGATAAAAAGCGCAACAGCCAGCTGACTGAGCTGGCAGTTTCTGAGGTGACCAAGCAGATAAAGCATGCCCTGAAGACTCCGGGGGCTTTTGCTGAGCTGGAGCCCGGTTACAAGATAAAGGTGGTGCTGTACTCGATAAGTCCGTCGCTTTATCTTAAGCTCTATGGAAGACACAAGAACGGTTGATGCGTAACTGTGAAGATACCTGGTGACAGTAACACCGTGAGTATTGTTTGCAACATATCTGTATCGATACTTCGGAAACAGATCATATGATATATACACGTACGTGATTGCAGCTTTCTATAGCCTATGATTTAAGAATGTATCAGTAGCTTTGGTTAAGATGTACTTATAAAAGGAGATAGTGACAGTATGGATCTGGGAAGACCGATAATCTTATATCTGCATGCCGGCTCCGGGAATCACGGCTGCGAGGCTATTGCTGACAGCACCATAAAACTGATAAGGAAAATAAGGCAGGAGAGTGGGCAGGATATTACTCTTCCGGTGATCCTTGCCACCAACAGTGCTGAAGAAGACAGAAAATATATCCTTGGCGATCTGGAGAAGCAGGGTCTGTGCACCATAGTAGAGGACAGGCATATTGACAGGGATTTTTTCAATCATGTGTTATATTATGCCTACAGAAAAGTAACCGGTGACCGGGAATCTTTTCTGCGATACAGATTCAAGGATGTCTTCAAAACATATGAGGAAGAGTGCAAGGCCAAAGGCTTAAATCCCTATGATGAGAATAATGGCTTAAGGCCTCTGGCAGTATCCATCGGTGGAGATAACTACTGCTATCCGGAGATGGTGGATGACATCATCCTTGCCCACAACGTCTTTATGGATGCCGGTTTTGATACCGTGCTCTGGGGATGCTCCATCGAGCCTGATTCCCTGGAGGACAGAGATCTGTTTGAGGACCTTGCCTGCTATGACAGGATATATGCAAGGGAGTCCATTACATATAATGCCCTTTTAAGCGCAGGAATATCGCCGGATGTCCTTGAGCTGAGCAGGGATCCGGCCTTTGAACTTGAGACAAAGGAAGTGTCTTTGCCCGGAGGACTTGTGAAGGGCAGCGTAGTGGGAATAAATCTAAGCCCCATGGTGCTTGACAGAGCGTCAGATCCCATCCTTGTAAGGGAGAGCTACAGGAAATTTATAAAATACATCCTGGACAACACCGGCAACGGAGTACTGCTGGTGCCGCATGTCGTGTGGGGAAGCAACGACGACAGAAAGCCATTGGGAGAGCTGTATAACGAATTTAAGGATACGGGAAGGGTCTGCCTTCTGGAGGATGCACCTGCTGAGGAGCTAAAGGGCTATATTGCAGCCTGCAGCTTTTTTGTCGGAGCCAGGACCCACAGCACCATCGCTGCATACAGCAGCGGCGTTCCGACTCTTGTCATAGGATACTCTGTTAAGAGCCGCGGTATAGCCAAGGATCTCTTTGGCACCTTTGATAAATATGTACTTCCGGTTCAGATCATGGAGGACCCGGAGGCACTGATAAAGAGCTATAGATATATCATGAACGGCAGCAAGCAGTGAGAAGCAGGCATTAAACTGGTGGCTGTTGTTATGCTATGCGCCGGCCACATGTGACCGGCAGCTTGGGGGATAATAATGCTTATAATCAAGATTTCAGGCGGTCTGGGAAACCAGATGCAGCAATATTCTGTTTATACCAAATTAAAACTCATGGGAAAGGATGTGAAGCTGGATCTCTCCTGGTTTGATCCGGAGATCCAGAAGAACATGCTGGCGCCCAGGGAGTTCGAACTGTCTTTGTTCAAAGGGGTCACCTTCGAGGAGTGCACAGATGCAGAGCGCGATGATTTCCTGAAGATGGGGGCTCTTAGCAAGGCAACGGGGAAGATTGCGCAGAAGCTGGGACTTAGGGACAGCGCCAATACCAGGGTCTTCGAGGAGAAAGAGATGTACCATCCGGAGATCTTCGAGATGGATGATAAATATATCATGGGTTATTTTGCCTGCCAGAAGTATTATGGCGACATAACACAAACCCTGTGGGAGAAGTTCTCGTTCCCGGATCATCCTGACGAAATGCTCCATTCAAGAAATATGGCCCTTGCCAAAAAGATGGACAATGAAACTTCTGTCAGCGTCCATATCAGAAGGGGAGACTATCTGGATCCTCCGAATTTCCAGATCCTTGGCAATATAGCCACAGAGGAATACTACGAGAGCGCCATGAACTACTTTGGCATCAAATATCCTGATACGCACTTCTATATCTTTACCAGCGATCACGAATACGCCAGGCAGCACTACAGCGATGAGAACAAATACACCATCGTTGACTGGAACACCGGCAAGAACAGTGTCCAGGACCTGATGCTCATGAGTCACTGTAAGGGCAATATCTGCGCCAACTCCACTTTCAGCTTCTGGGGAGCAAGGCTCAACAGAAGGCCTGACCATGAGGTCATACGAACCTACAGAATGAGGAACAATCAGCCTGTGACACCGCAGATCATGCACGACTACTGGAAGGGCTGGATCCTCATGGATGAGAAAGGAAGCATTATTTGATGTTACAGGGATGCAAAGTTGCAGGAATTCATAATCGAGCTGGAATTATATCTGGGTACAGCACGAAAATATGAAGGAATGCGAGAGTGTATTTATCGGGTTCTAAATGTAGGTATGGCTGGGATAGCGCACTTGGCGGATCAATGTGTACATCATAATAATCGAGAGCCATTTATTTTATGGGAAGAGTTAAGTCTGCGAAAAGGAATATTGCTTTTGGATATGTAGGGCAGCTCGCAACAGCGCTTATGTCGTTTATCTTGCGAACTGTCTTTATCATGCACCTCTCTGAGCAGCTTCTTGGTGTCAACAGCCTTTATAGCAACATCCTCTCCCTTCTGAACATGGCTGAGCTTGGGATAGGTACTGCCCTGAACTTCAGCCTATATGGACCTGTTGCAAGAGGTGAGACTGAGAAGATCAAGTCCTATATGCGTATGTACAGAAAGGCCTACCTGGCTATTGCGGGCGTAGTGGCTGGACTGGGTCTTTTGCTGGCACCTTTTCTTAAATATCTGATAAAGAATCCCGGTGATAATTCCATCAGGGATCTGACCATCTATTACTTCATCTTTCTTTTCAATACAGTCAGCAGTTATTTTGTTGCGTACAAGTACAGCCTTATAAATGCTGAACAGAAGAACTATATCCAGACAAACATCAATACAATAACAAAGGTTATCACAGTCTTTTTCCAAATTCTGATTATTGTATTTACCGAGAATTTCTACCTTTTCCTTCTGACAGATGCAGCAGTACAGCTGGTTCAGAAAATCTTTGTATCCAGATACCTGGATAAGATGTATCCCTATCTCAGAGACAAGAATGTGGATAAGCTTAGTAAGGAGGAGTCAGACACAGTCTGGTCCAAGACAAAGGCTCTTGTCTTTCATAAGGTGGGAGATGTGGCAAGGCTTCAGACAGACGCACTTATCATATCTTCACTGATAGAAGTTTCTGTGGCAGGTTTTGTTGATAATTACAACCTGGTCATTGGCTCTGTATCGAACTTTGTTAATATCATTTTTAATTCGGTAATTTCAAGCTTTGGAAACCTGATCGCCACGGAGAACAAGGAGAAGCAGTATTCCATGTTCAAGGTATACAGGTTCTTTGCATCCTGGGTTTACGGATTTTCCTGCATCGGGTTCATGGTTCTTTTAACACCGCTTATAAGGCTGTTGTGGGGAGATAAGTGGATCCTTCCGCAGGCAGCTGTTTACTGCATCCTTATCGACTATTACTTTAAGGGTGACAGGATTGTTCTAAGTAACTATAAGACAGCGGCCGGAGTTTTTGAGCCGGATAAGTACCTGGCACTTATACAGGGGGCTGTCAATCTGGTGGTTTCAATTGTGCTTGTACAGACGCCTCTTGGACTTACCGGTGTGTACATCGGAACCATTGTATCAGGCCTGATCGCCAACATCACCAAGCCTGTGATCATCTATGGAACATGCTTTGATAAGAAGGCATGGGGATATTTTGCAGATACCTTTAAATATCTGCTCAGCATGGCGCTTGTGCTTGTAAGTTGCGAGCTTATCAGCAGAAAAGTTATCGCTGATCTTAATATCGTGTCATTTATTCTGATGGCGCTTATTATTACAGTTATCTTTAACGGTGTTTACTTCATTTTGTACGGAAGGTCAGAGGAGTTTAAGTATCTGACGGGGAAGGTAAAAGAGAAGCTTTTTCGATGAGGAGAAAGATTCATGACTGAGAAAGAAAAACTGATCATAAATGAGGGGATATCTGAGCTTAAGACTATCATGGAAGTCTCTGTGGGACAGAGGGCCAAGGATCTTGTTAAGAGTGCCCTTGGCAGGAGTGTTCGCACCAAGGATCCGATGTTCTGGCCGGCAGGTATGCTGATGCTGGGACTTGCAGAAGCCAGGAAAAAGGCGATGGCAGAGAAAGAGGAAGATATTGCTGCCCGTATCGATGATGCCTTTTTGGGGCATATCAGGATCTGGAAGGAAAAGTACGACAAAAATATTTCTTATATAGATGATGCGCTGGCGGGCGTGGCTTTTTTAAGGCTCTATGAGGAGATCTCGGATGGA
>JAEEGH010030284.1_pt1 | contig 10526 bp, 7 predicted proteins | sample 9134181 | NCBI WGS metagenome assembly JAEEGH01 (sample SAMN16246544, study PRJNA631951) | gut metagenome | biome: gut microbiome; feature: rumen; material: DP-attached | host: Bos | place: Iran: Karaj | collected 2018-10 | reverse complement strand
AGCGGCGGCCCCGGAGGACCTGGCGGCAGCAGTGGGGTCATCGATTACAAGGGCGCGGCAGAGATCACCTCCGCCGACAGCCAGAGCGGCCAAACCTACGCCACCGACGTTTCAGATGAGAGCGCCCTGCTCATCGCCACCGGTGACGCGGTGACCATCACCGATCCCACCGTCACCAAGTCCGGCAGCTCCAACGGCGGGGACAGCTGCAACTTCTACGGCCTCAACGCGGCGGTGCTCTGTAAGGACGGGGCCCAGGTGACCATCACCGGCGGTGAGATCACCTCCGATGCCTCCGGCGCCAACGGCATCTTCTGCTACGGCGGCAACGGTGGTCAAAACGGTGCCGCAGGCGACGGCACCACCGTCACCGTCACCGGCACCGTCATCACCACCACGGGCTCCGGCTCCGGCGGCATCATGACCACGGGCGGCGGCGTGACCTACGCCAACGATCTCACCGTTACCACTTCGGGCCAGTCCTCCGCGCCCATCCGCACGGACCGGGGCGGCGGCACGGTCTATGTGAACGGGGGCGTCTATACCTCCAACGGCCTGGGGTCCCCGGCCATCTATTCCACGGCGGAGATCCACGTCTCCAACGCCACTCTGACGTCCAACCTGTCCGAGGGCGTGTGCATCGAGGGCAAGAACAGCATTGAGCTCACGGACTGCGATTTGACCGCCAACAACACCCAGATGAACTCTAACGCTACCTTCCTGGACACCATCATGATCTACCAGTCCATGTCCGGGGACGCGGACAGCGGCACCTCCGCCTTCACCATGACCGGCGGAAGCCTGACCAGCAAGAGCGGCCATGTGTTCCACGTGACCAACACCAGCGCCGTCATCACGCTGAGCGGGGTGAAGATCGTCAACGAGGACAGCGGGAACGTGCTCCTATCCGTCTGTGACGACGGCTGGACCGGGGCCGGGAACACCGCCGTCCTGAAGGCCAAGGGGCAGACCCTGGAGGGCCTGGTGCTGGTGGGCAGCAACGCCACGTTGACGCTGGAGCTCACCGAGGGCTCCGCCTTCACCGGCGCCGTGTCCGGCGAGATCACCAACGCCAAGGGGTCCGTGGTCTCCACCCAGGTGGGCACCGTGCACGTGTCCCTGGACGGCACCTCCACCTGGACGCTGACCGCCGACACCTACGTGACCTCCTTTACCGGCGACACTTCCCAGGTGATCGCCAACGGCTACACGCTGTATGTGAACGGCGTGGCCCTGACCGGCACCAAGTAAGGGCAAAAAAACAAGGGGCTGTCGCTTCGGCGGCAGCCCCTATATTATTATCAAATCAGTCCTTGGGCCGCGCCTCCAGCCAGGGCAAGAAGTGCTCCCGGTAGAGGAAGTCCAGGATGGCCACGGCGGGGATAGCGAGAAGGATGCCCACCACGCCGAAGGCCCGTCCGCCCACGATGACGCCCACCAGGATCCACAGGCCGGACACGCCCAGGGAGTCTCCGAAGAGCTTGGGCTTGAGGATGTAGCCGTCGATGGTCTGCAGGATCGCCGTGAAGATCAGGAAGGCCAGGGCGTGCCAGGGGTTCACCATCAGCAGCACGAAGCCGCCGATGAGGGCGCCGAACACGGGGCCGAAGGTGGGCAGCAGGTTGAACACGGCTACCACGAAGGATACGAGGCCCACGTAGGGCATGCCCACGATGGCCATGAAGAGGGCGTTGGCGCTGCCCACGATCAGGCTGTCCAGCAGGTTGAAGACGATGTACCGGTTCAGGATGGAGTGGCAGCGCCGCAGGACCTTGGCCAGCTTCTCGTACTTAGCCCCGCCCAGGGCGGCGGTCAGCAGCCGCTGGCCCCCGTTCTTCAGCCGGGACTTGTCGCCCAGCAGGTAGATGGACAGCAAAAAGCCCACCAGGAACTGGATCGCCCCCTTGCCCACGCTGGCGGAGGCGGACAGGATCTTGCTCAGATTCTGCTTCACGAAGTCGGTGACGGTCTCGATGAGGGCCTCGGAGGAGTCGATGAACTTGTCCAGCCCCAATGCCGAGGAGGACACGCCCAGGGAATCCAGCATGGCGTGGAGGGAGGCCACGTACCCGTCCAGGTTCCCGGCGAAGGTGGCTACGCTCTCGATGAGCTGGGGGATGAGCATCAGCAGCAGGAACACCAGGAACAGGATCACCGTCAGAATGGCCAGAAAGTTCGAAAGGAAGGTCTTCGCCTTCTCCTTCTTGATCCAGCAGAACAGGGTCCGTCCGTAGAGCCCCGCCAGGGGGTTCACGATATAGGCGATGATGGCGCCCAGGATCACCGGCGAGAAGTACCGGAAGAAGGTGCCCACGCTCTCCCGCACGCCGCCCCAGTGGGTCAGCAGCACGAACAGGATCACGGCGATGCACAGGGCCACCGCGTTATTATACCAGGGCTTTTCCCGAAGTCGTTTGTTCATATGGTCCACCCGTGTGTGATATAGTATATTTCATTTTATCCTATTCTGGCAGGAAGTCAAGAAACTATTCAAGCATGCCCGCCCCCATTGATTTCTTTGCTCAGAAACAGTAGAATAAACAAAGGAACGATATGGGGAGGCTATTATGGCGATCGAGAGAGTGAAGGCGTTTTTCGCGCAGTATGGGATCGAAAACCGGGTGCGGGAGTTCGACGTGTCCAGCGCCACCGTGGACCTGGCGGCCCAGGCATTGGGGTGCGAGCCCTGCCGGATCGCCAAGACCCTGTCCTTTCTGGTGGACGGCCGCGCGATCCTGATCGTCGCCGCTGGGGACGCCAAGGTCGACAATCCCAAGTACAAGGCCCGGTTCGGGACCAAAGCCAGGATGCTCACGCCGGAGGAGGCCGTCGCCCTGGTGGGCCACGCCGTGGGCGGGGTCTGTCCCTTCGCCGTCAACGAGGGTGTGACGGTCTATCTCGACGAATCGCTGAAGCGGTTTCCCACGGTTTTCCCGGCCTGCGGCAGCAGCAACAGCGCCATCGAGCTGACCATCCCGGAGCTGGAACGGTATTCGAACTGTGCCGCCTGGGTGGACGTGTGCAAAAACTGGCAGGGCTGAACGGCAGCCCCAAAACGAAAAGAAGGCGGGCGACCGCCTTTTTTCATTTGCTGTGGGTTCAGTTCCCCTTCTCCAGCTTGTCCATCACGTCCAGCAGCTCCTTCGGCTGGTCGATGACGAACTCGCTGCCCAGATTTTCCAGGAAGGGGCGGCCCTTGAACCCCCAGCTCACGCCGCAGAAGTGGAGGCCGCCGTTGCGGGCGAACTGGAAATCCACCTCCGAATCCCCCACGTAGAGGGCGTTGGCGTTCTTCACCTTCTGCATGTCCAAAACGAACTGCAGGGAGGCCGGGTGGGGCTTCAGGGTGAACTTGCTGTTCTGGCCCTGGACCTGGCAGAACAGATCCCCGTGGGGCGGGAACAGCTCCGAAATCATATGCACCGCGTGGGCGTGGGGCTTGTTGGTCACCACGGCCAGCAGATACCCCCGGTCCTTCAGGGCCTTCAGGGCCTCCGTCACGCCGGGGTAGGGGCGGGTATGGTCCAGGGAATGGTGGGTGTAGTCCTCGAAAAAGCTGTCCATGACCGGCTTCCAGTCGTTCTCCCGGCCGTGGGGCATGGCCCGCTGGCACATGTAGGCCACGCTCCGGCCCACCATGTTCTGCACCACGGGCAGGGGATAGGGGTCGATGCCGTGCTTTTGGAGGGAGCGGTTCAGGGAACCGGCGATATCTTCAATGGTGTTGCACAACGTGCCGTCCAGATCAAAGGCGATCAGCTGCATAGGGTATCCTTTCGGTAACAGGATGAATCATTTTCCCTATTGTATGCGTTTTTTTGCATACCGTCAAGGAAAAGCTTTGAAGCTCTTCACAAACCCCGGTTTCTTTGGTATACTAATTGCCAAAGGGACCCGCCTGGGCGGGCCCGGAGGAGGAGGCCCCGGGAGCGGGGAAGCATGAACGTTTTTTCACCGGTGAGCTGTCGGAACATCGAGGCGATGGAGCCTTATTTTTCTGCCTGCACCAATCGGATATGCGACAACACGGCGGGGGTCACCTTCCAGTGGCGCAAGATATTTCAGACCCATTTCGCCATCGCCGGGGACACGCTGGTGACCCGGTCCGTCTATAAGCACATCGGCCCTTGCTGGTCCGTGCCGGTGGGCCCGGGGGACGTGAACGAGGGCTTCGCCGCCGCCGAGCGGGACGCCAGGGAGCTGGGCGAGGAGCTTCGCTTCGCCTGCGTGGGGGCGGATCAGCTGCCCCTCATCGAGGCCCGGTACGGGAACCTGTACATCGCGGAGGAGAAGCGGGACTGGTTCGACTACCTTTATGAGGCGGACAGCTTCCGTACCTACAGCGGCAAGAAGTATCACGGCCAGAAGAACCACGTGAACCGGTTTTACAAGGAGTTCCCCGAGGCGGAGTGCCGGGAGATCACCGAGGACATGTTCCCGGCCTGCATCGCCTTTCTGGAACGGATCGAAGCGGAGCACCCGGAGATGAGCGAGGTGGAGCGCAACGAACTGAAGGGCACCATGGACCTGATCGAGCTTGCCTGCCGGCTGAACCAGCGGGCGGCCTGTCTCGTGACCCGGCTGGGGATCACGGCCCTTTCCGTAGGCGAGATCAAGGGAGACACCCTCTTCGCCCATGCGGAGAAGGCGGACGTGAACGCCTCCGGCGCCTATCCGGCCATGGCCCAGGCCTTCGTGAACTTCATGGGCATGGGCTTTACCTACGTGAACCGGGAGGACGACGCCGGGGACGAGGGCATCCGCTACAGCAAGCTGAACTACAAGCCCATCGAGCTCATCCCCAAGTATCTGGTCACAGTGTACGCATAAACAAGGAGGGACCTATGGAGAAGTGGTGGAAGGAACAGGCAGTCTATCAGATCTATCCCATGAGCTATTGCGACAGCAACGGCGACGGCATGGGCGACATCCCCGGCATCATCTCCAAACTCCCCTATATCAAATCTCTGGGGGTGGGCATCCTTTGGCTCTCCCCGGTCTATCGCTCCCCCGGCGAGGACAACGGCTACGACATCTCCGATTACTGCGATATCGACCCCAAGTTCGGCACCCTAAGTGACATGGACGAGCTCATCCAAAAGGCCAACGCCCTGGGACTTCGGATCGTCATGGACCTGGTCATCAACCATACCTCCGATCAGCACGAATGGTTCCAGAAGAGCCGCCGCCGGGAAGCCCCCTATGAGGATTTCTACATCTGGCGAGATGGGAACGGCAAGCGGCCCCCTAACAACTGGACCAGCTTCTTCGGCGGCGGGGCCTGGGCCTTCGATGAGGTCCGGGGGCAGTGGTATCTGCATCTGTTCGCCAAGGGCCAGCCGGACCTCAACTATCGGAACCCTGCCGTCATCGACGCGGTGGAGCGGGTCATGGACTTCTGGCTCGCCCGGGGCGTGTCGGGCTTTCGATGCGACGTCATTAACCTCCTCTGGAAGGACAGCCTGAAGAACGGCTTCCCCAAAGGCGCCCTGGTGGGCAGCGAATACTACATCGGCCGCCCCGGCTGCCATGAGCTCCTCCAGCGGTTCCGCCGGGAGGTCCTCTCTAAATACGATTGCTTCACCGTGGGCGAGACCGTGCTGGTGTCCCCCCGGAAGGCCCGGGAGCTGACGGACCCCGGCCGGGGCGAGCTCGACATGGTCTTCTCCTTCGAGCATATGAACGCGGACTGCTGGCTTGTCAAGTGGCTGCCCCGGAAGTTCAAGCCCCAGCGGCTCTTCAGGAGCCTCGTCAAGTGGCAGAAAAAGCTGCCCTGGAACGCGGTCTACCTGGAGAACCACGACCAGCCCCGGTCCGTGTCCCGCTTCGGGGACGACAGCCCGGCTTCCGCCAAGGCTATCCTGACCCTGCTCCTCACCCTTCGGGGCACCCCCTTCGTCTACCAGGGGGAGGAGCTGGGCATGACCAACTTCGACTTCACCTCCATGGACGACATCCAGGACGTGGAGTCCAAGAACATGGTCCCCACCCTGAAAAAGCTGGGCCTCAACGACAGGCGGATATTCGAGCGCATGAGGAAGGCCAGCCGGGACAACGCCCGGACCCCCATGCAGTGGACCCCTGGCCCGGAGGGCGGCTTCACCACGGGTACCCCCTGGATCAAGGTCAACGGCAACCACGTGACCATAAACGCCGAGACGGAGGAGCAGGACCCCGACTCCGTGCTGAACTGGTTCCGCACTCTCATGGCCTATCGGAACGGCAGCGACGTGCTGAAGCAGGGCCGCTTCCGCCTCATCAGCCGGGAGAAGGACTGGATCAAGATCGAACGGCGGCTGGGGGATGAGCGGGTCATCGTGGCGGTGAACTGGTCGTCGAAGCCCGTGAAGCTCCCCCTGGTGGGCTATCCCGTCCTCTCCACCCACGGCACCAAACAGCTGGACTGCCAGCTTCAGCCCTGGGAAGCGGTGCTGATCGAAGAGAAGTAGCTTTTGGACATCCAAGTATTTGACATAAGGAGAAAGACCATGATCGAATGCAGCGACAAAGTTTTCCGCCTGGCCACGGACCACACCGCCTATCTCTTTCGGGTGACCCCCTTCGGTCATCTCGAACACCTTCACTACGGCGGCCCCGTGTCCCTGGCGGACGGTGGGGCCCTGGCGGCCAAGACCACCATCGCCCGGGGCTCCTCCATCCTGTACGACGAGAGCAGCGACACCTACTGCCTGGACGATCTGGCCCTCGAATGGAGCGGCGTGGGCAAGGGCGATTTTCGGAACCCGCCCGCGGAGCTGACCCTCCCGGACGGCGCCTTCACCAACGATTTCGTCTTCGAATCCCACGAGCGGAAGGACGGCCCCCTGCCTATGGAGGGGTTGCCCACGGCCTACGGCGACGACGCTGAGACGCTGATCCTCCACCTGAAGGAGAAGGAGGCCCCCGTGACGTTGGATCTGGTCTACACGGTCTATCCCCATGAGGACGTGATCACCCGTCGGGCGGTGCTGAAGAACGGGGGAGAGGCCCCCGTGATCGTCGACAAGCTCATGAGCTACATGCTGGACCTGGTGCCCGCCGCCGACCTCACCTTCACCACCTTTGACGGCGGCTGGATCCGGGAGGCCCGCCGCCACGATCGGCCCGTTATGTCCGGCATCTACGTGAACGAGGGCAGCACCGGCGCCTCGGGCCACAAGCACAATCCGGGCGTGCTCCTCTCCGAAGCCCATTGCTCGGAGGAGCAGGGGCGCTGCTGGGGCTTCAACCTCCTCTACAGCGGCAACCATTACACCGCCGTGGAGAAGGCGGAGAACGGCCTCGTCCGGGTCATGGCGGGGATCAGCCCCCGATGCTTCCGCTATACCCTGGCTCCCGGCGCATCCTTCGAGACGCCGGAGGGGGTCATGACCTATTCGGACGGGGGCTTCAACGGCCTGTCCGCCCACTTCCACGACTTCATCAACGGCCACGTGATCCGGGGCGACTGGAAGGGAAAGGAACGGCCGGTGCTCTGCAACGATTGGGAAGCCTGTTTTTTTTCCTTTCGGGAGAGGAAGCTCCTCTCCCTGGCCAAGCGGGCGAAGAAGGCGGGCGCTGAACTGTTCGTCCTGGACGACGGCTGGTTCCAGGGCCGCAACGACGACAAGGGGGGTCTCGGGGACTACACCGTGGACAGGAAAAAGCTGCCCCACGGCCTCGAGGGTCTCTGCGCCAAGATCAACAAGCTGGGCATGAGCTTCGGCCTGTGGGTGGAGCCGGAGAGCGTCAACGAGAACAGCGACCTCTACCGGGCCCATCCCGACTGGGCGGTGAAGCTGCCGGGCCGCAAGCCCTCCTACGGCCGGAACCAGCTGCTGCTGGATCTGGTGAACCCGGCGGTCCGGGACTACATCGTGGAGAACGTGAGCCGCATCCTGGACAGCTGCCCCATCGCCTACGTGAAGTGGGACATGAACCGCCACATGAGCGACATGTATTCCCCCTTCTGCGAGAACGGGGCCTTCTTCCACGAGTACATCAAGGGGCTCTACGACGTGCTGGGCCGCATCTTCTATCCCCGGCCCCACATCCTCTTTGAAAGCTGCTCCTCCGGCGGCAACCGGTTCGACCTGGGCATGCTGTGCTACAGCCAGCAGATCTGGGCCAGCGACGACACGGACGCCATCGAGCGGGTGAAGATCCAGGGCGGGCTCTCCTACCTGTATCCCATATCCACCATGGGCGCCCATATCTCCGAGGCGCCCCACCAGCAGACCCTGCGGGACACGCCGCTTTCCACCCGCTTTGCTACCTCCGCCTTCGGGGCGTTGGGCTGGGAGATGGATCTGGGCACCCTGACCCCCGCGGAGAAAAAGGAAGCCAGGAAGGATATGGAATTCTACAAGGCCCACCGCAAGACCTTCCAGTTTGGCCAGTTCTCCCGCCTCGGCCGTCAGAACGGCATGGAGACCTGGGTGGCCCGAGGGGAGAGGGAGGCTGTGGCCGCCCGCTTCCTCATGGACAATGAGGCCGCCGCACCGGCGGACGTGCTGCGGGTGCCGGGCCTGGACCCCGATACGGAATACCGTGTGGAGCGGCAGACCCGGGGCGTCCGGGTGGGCCCCCTGGCCAGTTTGCTCAAGCACGTGGCCCCCGTGAGCGTGAAAAAGGGCGGGTTCATCATCCGCACCATCGACAAGTTCTTTATGCTCCCTGACGGGAAGGAAAGTTTCACCGCCACGGGCCGAGCCCTGGCGGAGGGGGTGCCCCTCCATACCCGGTTCATCGGCACGGGGTACAATAAGGACATTCGGATGCTGGGCGATTTCGGCTCCGATCTATACTGCATCACACCGGAGGAAGCATGACGAAAGCTGAGTTGATCCGATCGTTTTATGAGACCTTTGGCCCCGGCGACGAGCCCCGCGTCTTCTTTGCCGGGGGCCGGGTGAACCTGATCGGTGAGCACGTGGATTACAACGGCGGCCACGTGCTGCCCTGCGCCCTGACCATGGGCACCTGGTGCCTGCTGCGGCGGCGGCCGGACGACCGGCTCCGGTTCTATTCTTTGAACTTCCCCCAGCTGGGCGTGCTGGAGGGGACTTTGTCCGACGTGCGCTGTGAGGCGCGGAACCAGTGGACCAACTACGTCCTGGGCTTGCTCTTTGCCCTGGGGGAGCGGGGCATCGCCCTCAGCTCCGGCTTCGAGATGCTGATCTACGGCAACATTCCCAACGGCTCGGGCCTTTCCTCCTCCGCCTCGCTGGAGATGGTGGCGGGGGCTGCCTTCCGGGCCTGCTACGATTTCGACGTGACCAACGTGGAGCTGGCGCTTTTGGGCCAGCGGACCGAGAACGGGTTCATCGGCCTCAACAGCGGCATCATGGACCAGTTCAGCATCGCCCTGGGCAAGGAGGACGCCGCGGTGTTCCTGGACACCGGCACCCTGAGCTACGAGTATGTGCCCGTGGAGCTTGGTGACAACGTGATCCTCATCATGAACACCTGTAAGCGCCGCACCCTGGCGGACTCCAAGTACAACGAGCGCCGGGCCCAGTGCGAAAGCGCCCTGAAGGCCTTGCAGCAGGCGCTGCCGGTGAAGGATCTCGCTTCGGTATCGCCGGAAGCCTTCGAGGCCAACAAGCACCTCATCGAAAACGGGATCGAGCGGGACCGGGCGGAGCACGTGGTCTATGAGTGCGCCCGGACGTTGGAGGCCTGCAAGGCGCTGCGATCGGGGGACCTGGTCTCCTTTGGCAGGCTGATGAACGCCTCCCACGACTCCCTGCGGGATCTGTATGCCGTGTCCTGCCAGGAGCTCGATACCCTGGTCAACGAGGCGCGCCAGTGCCCCGGTGTGCTGGGGGTCCGGATGACCGGCGCCGGCTTCGGAGGCTGCGCCGTGGCCATCGTGGATCGGAACACCGTGGACGCGGTCATGGAGCAGGTGGGCGCAGCTTACGAAAAGGCCATCGGCCACCCCTGCGCCTTCTACGTGGCCTCCATCGGCGGCGGGCCCAAAGAGCTGTAAGTTCCTGGTGATAGATTTACTGCCGGACCACGAAAGGAAAGGACAGCATTGGAGAAAAGAAAGAGAAAACTCAGCAAACATAATACAATCCTCGCCATATATGGATGTATCGGATTGCTTGTGTTTTTGTTGGGCATCCCATTTTGTCTCTATGCGCTACTGTCCGTTGATACCACTGTGCTTCGCGTTGAATTCGGGCTTTTTCTGATAGGAAGCATCTGGGCTTTAGCCGTTAGTTGGCGCAGAAGGGCCGTGTTTTTCGGTATAGTGGAGATCCGGGAGAATGGGATCGTAGACAGGTGTTTTGGTAGGCGGACCGTGTTCGTCCCATGGGAGGAGATTGAGCAGGTGAAGGTTGTTTGGGTGTTTACGGGCGTTGCAGAGCGTCACCTGTTCCTGAACTTGATCCGCAGGGAATCTGAGACCTTCAAGCGGTCTACCGCCAACGGATTCGACTACCATATCGCTCTGGACGATGAAAGTATCGATCTGCTGAAGGAACATCTGCCCCAGCGATTAAAGGACATGTTGGGTCCTCACGCTTTTGATTGAT
>JAEEGH010030283.1_pt1 | contig 10526 bp, 6 predicted proteins | sample 9134181 | NCBI WGS metagenome assembly JAEEGH01 (sample SAMN16246544, study PRJNA631951) | gut metagenome | biome: gut microbiome; feature: rumen; material: DP-attached | host: Bos | place: Iran: Karaj | collected 2018-10 | reverse complement strand
GTGCAGACCACATTGGCACCATAGAGTAGCTCCTCGAAGAACTGCCACGATGAAGTGTCGTCGGGCGTTTTCATCCAGACATAGGGTGCGTTCTCACCACCATAGACCTCGTAACCCAGACGCCGCAGGGTGTCGAGCATCAGGCTGGCATTGGCCATATAGTAGTCGATGGTGGCCTGTATCTGTTCCTTGCCCTCGGGGGTGTAGATAGCCTCTGCAGCACGCTGGCTGATGTAGCTGGCACCATTGAACTTCGTACACTGGCGACGGTTCCACAGCTGATGCACAGAGTGACGTTCACCCTCAAAGTCGGCCACCGTCACATCCTTTGGAACGATGGTATAGCCACAGCGCACACCCGTAAAGCCAGCCGTCTTCGAGTAGGAATGGAACTCGATGGCGCACTTACGGGCACCACGGATCTCATAGATGCTGTGGGGAATCTCCGGATCACGGATATATGCCTGGTAGGCGGCATCGTAGAGAATGAGCGCATCGTTCTTTAACGCATAGTTCACCCACTTGCGCAGTTCCTGCTTGGTGATGACCGTACCCGTGGGGTTATTGGGATAGCACAGGTAGATAACATCCATGTGACGGTCCGTTGGAATCTCAGGCACGAAGCCGTTCTCCGCCGTGATGGGCATATAGACCACATTTGTCCAGCGCCCGTCCTCAAAGGTGCCGCAACGCCCAATCATCACGTTCGAATCGATATACACAGGATAGATGGGATCGGTCACGCCAATGAAGTTGTCCCAGTGCAACAGTTCCTGGATGTTGCCTGTGTCTGATTTCGCGCCGTCGTTGATAAATACCTCATCGGGGTCGAGATGGATGCCACGCGGCAGGAAGTCATTCTTGAGGATGGCCTCACGCAGGAAGGCATAGCCCTGTTCCGGACCGTAGCCGTGGAACCCTTCGGCAGTAGACATCTCGTCCGTTGCCTTATGCATGGCCTCAATGACAGCCGGACAAAGGGGCTGGGTCACGTCACCAATGCCGAGGGAGATGACGTCTGCCTTGGGATGCATCACCTTGAAGGCATTCACCTTTTTGGCGATGTCTGCGAACAAATAGTTGTTCTGTAAATTTAAGAAATGTACGTTTACTAATGCCATAATTCTTATGTTGTTTGAAGTTTTGCCAATTCTATTTCCCCGTCGAAGACGAAGGTGGCGGGACCAGTCATATAGACGTGATTGTCGCTCTCCCGCCATTCGATGCTGAGCGTGCCGCCATCCATCACGATCTGCGACTCGCGACCAGCCTTGCCTATGAGGGCTGCAGCCACCGCTGTTGCACAGGCACCCGTTCCACAGGCCTGGGTGATACCGCTGCCGCGTTCCCAAACACGGGTACGGATCGTACCGTCGGCCTCCACACGGGCGAGTTCGATGTTACAGCGCTGGGGGAAGGCAGGATGATGCTCCAAGGCGTGTCCCGTCTCGCCCACCTGATCTACATAGTCCGTAAAGATGACATAGTGCGGATTGCCCATTGATACGAATGTTCCCTGACGCAGGCCACGAGAGGTCATATATTGCGATTCGTCCTCCAATACAGGTTCACCCATATCCACCGTCACGCTCTCCACGACACCGTCAGCAACATGCAGGCTCAGCGTCTTCACGCCTGAGAGCGTCAGCAGCCTTATCTCGGTCTTATCGGTCAGTCCACGCTCATAGAGATATTTCCCAATACACCTCGATGCATTGCCGCACATCATCGCCTCTGAGCCGTCGGCATTATAGATATGCATCGTGTAGTCTGCCTCAGGCACGGGTGATGCACCTATCAGCACCAGTCCGTCGGAGCCGATACCCGTGTGGCGGTCGCTCCAGGCGATGGCTGCTGCCTGCGGATTGGCGATCTTCTGCTCCATCATATTTATATAGATGTAGTCATTACCGCAACCATGCATCTTCGTAAACCTGATTTTTTGTGTCATATTGCTACTTTTGCTTGAAGTTTGCTTTCTATTTGTTATCATTTCGGCTGCAAAGGTAGACAAAAAGTCATATATGGCAAAGAAATGCCTCCATTTTGTTTGTAAAAAATTCAATTAACTGTCATTTTGTAAAGCCTCTACCCAGGATGAGTGCCATTTTCCTTACAACTTGCATTCCCTTCCTACACTTTTCTTGCAAAGTGTCAATTTGACACCAAAAACTACTACATCATCCATCCAGACGGTTATACTATTCCTGACGATGACGATTTCATCCAACATGAAAGGGAGGCCGATAGACCTCCCTTTTTGAGCCAGCAAAAAATCTGTCAGTTCATCGCAGCACATAGTATTTCTGGCTTCTCTGGCCTCGGCTGGTGATGCCCGTCGAAGGGTTGAGGGCCAGCTTGCGTAGCTCCTGACTGGCTGTCGTTCGCGAAAGTCCTGTCAGGCGCATATAGTCTGGAACTCTCATGAACATGTTCTTCTGCAGGAAGTCGCGGGCTTTCTCGATGCGCTCTTCAAGCGTAAACTTCGACTTCTTGATACGGCTCACCCCACCCCGTTCAAGCACACACTTATGGCGAGTAGTCCTGATGAGATCCTTGTCAGCCCTGTAGGCTACTCCCGTCACCCCAATACTCTTCGCGTTATGGTTTGGCTCGCCAGGCTCGAAGGCATCTTGCAGCATGTCGCTTCTCACACCTAGTTTCGCGTTGAAGGTACCGATACCGTCGAGTTTCACGGAGAATCCTTCTGCCATACAAAGTGCCAACTTCTCGCTGACCAGCGACATGACGGCTAAGATATGGCTTTCCTCCATGTGTCCTTCGCGAGCACATTGGTTCACAAACTCCTCGAAACTCTTCGGCCTCAGTTCCATCTGGTAGTAAGCCTGCGTCCTGCCTGTACCATTCAGGTCAGGAATTTCCCTTTTGATATACTTTGCGTACATAGTTTTTTGCTTGTTATATCCTGATTTGCGTGCAAAGTTACGAATAAGTGAGTAAAATGCCAAATATTTTTTGAGCATTTTCGAACGTGAGTAAGTTCGAACGAAGTTCAAAGATACACAAAAGGTCTGAAAAATACAAAACAATGCCATAGATTTATCAATCAATGCCTTTGTTTTAATAAACATTGTCTTTGTTTTAACAGACATTGACGTGATTTTTACTTTAGGACGGCACTCCCTACCTTTTAGGACGGCACATCCTATGCTTTTACTCGGCACTTCAAGTCTTTTACCAAGCACTTGCTTCGCCGCGAGCCAAAAGAAGTAAAGGAGAAACGGCATTCTTTTATCTGATGAGCTCCAAACATACATTCTGCACCATGTAGGCTGGTACGGACTTTTGCCGAATTCCTGGAAAGTAAAGCAACAAGTGGCCAAAGCTACAGAAACTATACATCAAGCTTTTCGGCCACGACTTCGATGACGCCCATAATGCTATGAGCGACATCGAAGCCACCCAAGAATGCTTCTGGGAACTCCGCCGCCGGAGTCTGATATAAGAAAATCTTGTTTGATTATAGCTGATTAGATCCGCTGCTGTGGACAGGTTTCATTTGTTCATCTTGTCCACAGCCTTGGCTGTTTCATCCATCGGGAAGAATTCTGGATCCCACTTGCAGCCCATCCAGTCGTAGAACTCTGACAGTTCGCTTGACTGAGGCTTCTTCTGCATCAACTCCACTAGATGTCTGTAGCGATAGATGCCGCCACAGTCGTCGGGCGGGCAGGCGTTGGCTCCACCAATGAGACGAACGGCTTTAGTCTCGTAATCAGCATAGTCGGCTACCGACTTCAACTTCACCTTGTGATACCAACTATCTCCATAGTCGTATTCAAATAGGACGCTGTCGCCCTGTTTCTTCAGGAGATGACTGACGCCATAACGGCTGCCGTCCTTTGTCCCAGGATAAAGCGTCCCGCCCAGTTCGTTCAAGCTGGTGGCGTAGTGGTTTTTGCGACTTTCTAAGAACTGGTGGAGGTGATCTTCATCCCAGCCAAAGGCAAGCAGGATGGCCTGTGCCAATGAGGTGAGGCAGAGATTCGACGGCACCTCCAACTCTCGCCGTATCAACGGTTCCGAGTTTTCCAACTCTATGCGCAGAGTTGACTTCTTCAGCTTTTGCACAGGCAGGTATTTGGCCTTTCCGCCGTAGGCATAACCGCAGTATTCTTGGCGGGGAGCCCATTCCTCGTCTTCGTAGTACTCTATTTCGTCATCGCTGTCCTCAAAATCAGCGGCTACGTAATCATGATCATAATCTCCATCATCGAAATCATCCTCATCAAAAGTGGTTGCTGCGTTCTGCCAGATTGTCTCTGAACTATCCAGTTGCTCTTTTAGGATACCAATGTCTGCCTTCTTGATGGTCTTGCGCACCTCATTCGCTCCACCAGGAATGAGGATATTGGGCAGCTTGTATTTGCTGTACATACGGATAATCATTGGCTTGGCATCCACATTGCGTGTGTGTAAACAGCAGTGGATGATGGCTTCAAGAAGCATCACGTCGCCTACAGCAGGGTCTATGTCATCGGCAAAAATGGTCAGTATGTCAGAGAGCCATCGTTGCACGTCGGGCAGCAGTTGTGGTTCTCTGCGCGGCACGGTGCTAACGGCTGCTATTACCTCTGCTTTACTGAAAGAGTGTATGCCCCGTTCGTGCACAAAATCAGCCAACATCGGCAGATCTTCGGCGGTGGTGATATGGTAAATACAAGCAGGCAGCATGCCTACCATGTCGCACTCGTCGAAAAACACCTCGGCGAAGTCACGGTCCTGGCGTTCCGTCTCAAGGAGAACAGGCAGACACTCATGCAACTGAAACCGCTCGGCTATCATGATGGCCACGTGTATTGGATGCATCCAAACATCGCCATCAGGGTCAGTATGCCATATGTCCATCCAGAAATAGATAATACTGTTCACACCAGTGACCAGTGTACTACGGTCAAGTTGCGCACACCTGTCCATAAAGTCCTCAACTTCTGGCAGGTCTGGGTGGGTTTCGTCGGTGTTAAGCAGAGGTTGCAAAGCATCTGGCATATCACCCACCATTTTCCCGTAGTCAGGATGTTCAAAGGAATAGTTTGTCACTGCGGAGGCCTCGTCAATAAGATTCAGTTGCTCCATAGCCTTCCGCAAGTCATCGTCAGTAATGTTTCTGTTGCTTTTGCCCATTATCTCACGAACGATGGGTTCCAGCAATTCCCTCTCTTCTTTTGTCATAATATAAATGTATTGTCATTATGTGTGCAAATATACGAATTTTCTTTGAAAGATGTTCGCTTTGTCCGTTTTTTCTGCATATCATGGCTTTGTTTAGCGGAAAATGTATAACTTTGCACGCGATAGTAACAGAATTATGGCAAAGAAACAATTACTCAACAGCAACAACATCACGGCGGGCGACATTAAGCGCCGCCATCCAAGGTACATGACCTGCGACACAGACAAACAGTATGCCCAGCTCGCAAGCGACATTTATGACCTCGTACACCCAGAACTTGGCTTTGCTACAGACCGAGAAATTAGGAACGCCTGCATCAGCCTGGCTTTGTATTTTGAGGACCTTCACTCTGGCACACGCGTGTTCGAGACTTTCACTCATATATATAAGAAGATGTACGGAAGCTATCTGCCTTTTTATGCTTCGAAAGATGCCGAAAGCTCTGGCGCCAGCCTCGATGCCATGAGGTTTATGCTCTGGCATAGCCTCTGTGCTGAGCGTGAACAGCGCATCCTTAACCCCACGAACGATGGCATGACAGAGATTGCCAAGAAACTGCTCGGACTATGGGAATCCAAGAAATCCACAATACAGCCCAACGAGGAATTAGCCGATTACATTTTTGCTGAAGAGACTCAGGAAGATGCCGACCACGTGAAGCTTGTACTCATCTGGCTAAGCCGTTACTGCTGCCTCGGGCGCTGGCACACAAACACTCAACCCGAAGAAGATCCTAATTTGAGGAATCTCTTCCAGAGTGCCGACAAAGACACGCTGCTTTATGCAGGAGAGTGCTTTTCGCTGTTCGACAAACCCGTATGGCCCCTGTCGCTTATGCCACAGCACATCTATGCCGAGATGATTCGCCTTGACATGGATGACCCCGATGACGAGCTGGCCGAAGCCATCGACCACATGGAATGGAAACCCTTCGCCATCTATCAAGTAGTGGATACTGATGGTCAGAGAGTCAGGCTGAAGGATTTTAATGGTGATACATTCAGCGTAAGCCAGTCAGACTTCATGGGCAATGTCCGACAGTTGGCTCGTCAGAATACCCATCTGGCTGGAGCTTTCATTTGCCTAAGCGGCGTATGGCGGCTTAACGGGCCATGCCTTTGGTCGAGTCCTACCAAGAAGCAACAGGAGAGTTATCTCGAAAAGCGAAAACAGGAATACAGCATCCAACACGACTATGTGGGACAGTACGACAGTTTCATTGCCAAACATGGTGGAGAAAGGCTATATTTCTTCCGCGACGCGGAGGATTATATGCAATGGATGGAGACGGAATTAGGCCTGCAGCGTACAAAGTTGCCTGTGCCAGATGACTATCTGACCCAACCTTTGGCCTCGTTCTTCGAGGATAACGGTACAATTTGTCAGTGCTTCGACGCCAAGGCCATTAGGCATCCTGGCAATCCGTATTACGACAAGGCCTTCGCAGGGGAGCTTGGCATGGCATTTGTAAGTGGTGACGCCTGTAGTCCGGGGATGCTGTTCCATTTGCTGAAGCACGATCTGTTGCCAGATGCGATGTTCAACGACTTCCGTGGTCGGGAGCATGGGCGGCTGCTGATGCAGGACAACATTGAGTTCGTGGCACGCTGCCTGGGCCGTAACTTCGAAAGCAGCGAAGTGGTACGTCCCCGTACTCACCAGTTAGACACAAGTAACGAAGAGTCGGTCATGGAGAAATACATGAATAAGATGTCATACGAGAAGTTCGTGGATATGCTCGATGCCGAGGAAATTATCGTAAGCCGCTCTCGCAAGGAGTGGGAGGTGCTAATGGCGGACAATGTGACCACCGTCATTCGCGATGTGGAGAAAGATAAAGAGTTTGAGATATCTACTCGTGATCTATACGAGGCATTCCTCACCTTAGACAAAAACGACATCCAGATTGCCACCGTCGCAAAGTACGTCGGCAAGCAGAACGCTCCAGCTGCTTCAGCCCTGCTTTATGCCACCGTGGGACAAGGCCAGGGCTTCAACAACCTCCGCAAGGTCGTCAACGAGGCCGTAGAACGCGGCGGTCTAGAGGAACTGGAAAGACTAATTAGGGCAAACTTTGAAAAGAACGGATAATTCGTTTTGAGCCAGTAAAAATCTATCAGTTCATCGCAGCACATAGTATTTCTGGCTTCTCTGGCCTCGGCTGGTGATGCCCGTCGAAGGGTCGAGGGCTAGCTTACGTAGCTCCTGACTGGCTGTCGTTCGCGAAAGTCCTGTCAGGCGCATATAGTCTGGAACTCTCATGAACATGTTCTTCTGTAGGAAGTCACGGGCTTTCTCGATGCGCTCTTCAAGTGTAAACTCCGACTTCTTGATACGGCTTACGCCACCCCGTTCAAGCACACACTCATGGCGAGTGCTCCTGATAAGATCCTTGTCGGCTCTGTAGGCCACGCCCGTCACTCCGATACTCTTTGCGTTATGGCTTGGATCGCCAGGCTCGAAGGCGTCTTGCAGCATGTCGCTTCTCACGCCGAGTTTCGCGTTAAAGGTGCCAATGCCGTCGAGCTTCACGGAGAATCCTTCTGCCATACAAAGTGCCAGTTTCTCACTGACCAGCGACATGACAGCCAAGATATGACTTTCCTCCATGTGGCCTTCACGAGCACATTGACTCACAAACTCTTCGTAACTCTTCGGCGTTAATTCCATCTGGTAATAAGCCTGGGTCCTGCCTGTACCATTCAGGTCTGGTATTTCCCTTTTGATATACTTTGCGTACATAGTTTTATGCTTGACTTGATAGTTCTTGCTGCAAAGATACACAAAAGGTCTGAAAAACACAAAATAATGCCGAAGATTTATCAATCAATGCCTTTGTTTTAATAAACATTGTCTTTGTTTTAACAGACATTGGCGTGATTTTAACTTTAGGACGGCACTCCCTACCTTTTAGGACGGCACTTCCTATGCTTTTACAAGGCATTTCAAGTCTTTTACCAAGCACTTGTCTCGCCGTGAACCAAAAGAAGTAAAGGAGAAACGGCGTTCTTCTATCTGTCAACACTCTATGTTTTTCTTGCTTCCAACCCGCTCCTTGCTTAAAAAACTCCCTCGTGATTAATTTTTTTGCTCTCATTGCTTATTATCTCGCAGATTTTGTTTATCTTTGCAACGTGTTCCGAAAGGAATGCAGACATAATTGCTCAATAGCCTCACAATCATCACCATGAGAATATGAGCAATACCTATTATAGGAGCTGCTCCTAATGGGCGCAGATTTCTCCCGTATATAGGTATGGTTTGTGGTGAACCATGAGGCGTATGGCGAAGGTCTGCGCCTTCTTGTGTATGTAGAATTAAAACTATAAAATTATGAGTACAGAATCAATTATTGGGCTTGTTGCCAGTATTATCGGTATTGTTGCAGGACTATGGACAATAAGAGAGATCATATTGTGGGCTAAAAAGAAATTCTCAAAACGTCCTATGATCACATTGTTTAACCAATTACTGGATAAGAATACATCAGATGAAAAGTGCAAGGAGATTCTCAAGAAACTCAATAGTTACCCTGAGATTAGTAATAGGATAAAGGAGGATTATATCAAGAACTTTGATATTGAGAATTACGGCTACAGTAAGGAAAAGTTGTTATTTGATCTTTGTGATAGCAATGACATAACACCGACAAGAAAGGTTTGTGAAGGGCTAGTTGGTTCAAATATGCCATCCTTCTTGACAAAGTATGAAGCAAAAAGAAAAAGTTCCATAGAAGAACCTGCGGCCGCTCCTGTTGAGCCAACCATTAAGAACGAAACAAAAGAGCAACCTGCCAAACAAACAAGAGAACAGATTGTTTACATGTCGGAATTGCTTAAAACAAGGTATCCTGACACATGTGCCAGACTCACCCAGATTCTTGAGAAATATCATGTGAATTACAAATTCCTGAAGGCTACAAAAGACATATGGTGTCGTGACTATATGCCTGTTCAAACAGAATCTGGCAAGTTAATCCAGTTCAAGTACGATCCAAGTTATCTGAAAGATAATAAAGAATGGGAGGAATCACGCTCTGATGTAAAGGAAGTATGCAAGGTAAATGGTATTGAGGCACAGTATTCTGACATCAACCTTGATGGCGGTAACGTACTGATTTGCGATGGCAGGGCAATCCTTTCCAATAGGATATTCTCAGAGAATCCTAATATGAGTAAGGAAGAGCTCGTTAATGAACTAAGCAGACTTTTGGAATGCGAGATTATCATCATACCTGCTGAAAATGATGATATGACAGGACATGCTGATGGTATGGTGAGATTCGTAAACAAGAATACCATACTTGGGAATATGATGGCTGAGGAATATAAGTATTGGCAGGATGGTATGCAGAAGGTTATTGATAAATACAATTTGAAATATATCGATGTACCGTTTTTTGTGCCAAAAGACCCCAAGCACCCATATAGTGCCGTTGGTATATATGTGAACTATCTGGAAGTCAATAACCTGATAGTCATGCCTGTCTTTGGCAGGGAAGAAGACCAAAAGGCATTTGATGTTATTCAGAAGGCTTTTCCTGACAAGGTCATAGAGAAGATAGATTACAACGATGTGGCTCAGGAAGGCGGATTGCTTAATTGTACGACGTGGGTGATTATTGCCTAATATCGCCCAGAATGTAAAACAACAAAAATGTCAAAATGAAGAGGACAACTATACTAATACTAATATGCCTCTTTCTGGTTTCTTGTAGCAAGAAAGACCGTCTGCTTAGCCAGGCAAAACGTGATGCAAAAGAAATGATAGAAAAGAAGGCAATGGAGCCGGAGAATTTCAATCGTGACATTCGCCTGGAAGACATTATGCCAGTATATGAAGGCGACTCTCTTTGTATTTTGTACCTTACCGTGAATTTCAAGAATGCTCTTGGAATGGACACAAACCAAAGAGTGGAGTTTGTGCATTTTGGCGACTATTGGTTTACACATATCCCAGACAATGACAAGGGAGAAACTACAATATATCTCCCAGAAGAATCATTTGCCAAAGAGAAGAAAGGTGGGATATATGAGAACTACCAGTACGATGATGCCATATATTATCGGGCAGCATTGCATTTGAACAAACAAAACAAAGACGGTTATTTAGATATACCCATAAAAACGGGCTTGTGGGAATTGGAAAACTACAAAGATAGTTATAATAAAGATACGGACAATAATTATCTACTGTTGAGTTCATTCTATTGCAGTGCAGAAGACGAAAAGTATGATATTAAAGCAGAACTGATAATTGACCAAGAAACAATCTTTTTTAGACTATGGAGAAAATTATCAGGAGACTTTTCTATTGCTTCTAACGATGGGAC
>JAEEGH010030281.1_pt1 | contig 10527 bp, 6 predicted proteins | sample 9134181 | NCBI WGS metagenome assembly JAEEGH01 (sample SAMN16246544, study PRJNA631951) | gut metagenome | biome: gut microbiome; feature: rumen; material: DP-attached | host: Bos | place: Iran: Karaj | collected 2018-10 | reverse complement strand
TTGAACCGTTTCAATTTCCTCAAGGACTCGCTATATACCAGCGAGTCGGCCGAAGCACTGGCACGCATCAATGCCGAGTTTGGCAACGATCAGTTGACGATGGAGAATGAGCAAGTGCGCAACGCACGTACACGCGACCGCATCATTGCCGTGGCACTGCTGTTGCTGCTTGCAGCGGCAGCATGGTGGGTCATCAGGCGACAGCGCCATCGTCAGCAGCAGCACATCAACAAGCTGGTGCGCGAGATTGAGCGATTGAAGGCCGAGAGCGAGGCGGCACGGGCAGCTATGGCCAGCAGCCGAGCCGACATCAGCGATGTTGAAGAAGCCTTGCCCGACGACGAACCCGCCCCGACGATTGTCGGAGTCACCGAGAATGAATTCCTCACACGCGTCATCGACTTTGTCAACGACCATCTGGAGCAGGGGGACTTCGGACTGGAGAATATGGCCAATCACTTCGCTATGAGCGTTTCCACACTGCGCCGACGCCTGCAGGATGCCACTGGCGTTGCGCCCAAGTCCTATATCCAGGCCATACAGATGCAGCGCGCCTGCAACCTGCTCGACAGCGGCCTGCAAATTGCCGATGTGGCGATGCAATGCGGATTCACCGAGCCAGGCAGTTTCACCCGCACATTCAAGCGCGTCCTGGGCCTCACCCCCTCTCAATACCGCACCCGGGCATAACGCCCCTATCTCATAGCCGTCACAAGACTTTACCAATGATGGCACAGCCTCACATTTGATGGATTGGGACACCTTTTTTCTAATACCGAAAAGGATGTAAAAGTATATTTTTAATAAATTTCTGAGAAAAAATAGCCCTTTGCGTTGTTTTTGGTCAAAAATGTTCAGTTTTTTGACCAAAAATGTTAATTGTATTCAATAATAATGTTGTAAATTTGCGATATCGGAAACAACAATTTTTATTAACTTTTAAATCCAATTGCGCTATGAAAAAGATTCTACTGACATTCATGCTGGCAGTGGCAGCACTCACTAGCCAAGCTCTTACTGAGTTTTCGGTAGGTCAACTCAAGTACTACATTGAGACATCTGGCGATGCCTATTGCAACGGCTTGTCGGCCTCAGCTGGCAACCCGACTTCAATCACCATCCCGGGACGTGTGACCTACAACGGTACTACCTACTATGTAACCAATATCGCGACTAACGCATTCAAGGGCAACACCACGCTGCAACAGGTACGCGTGGGCTGGGGTGTTCAACAGATTGGTTCGGCATCCTTTATGGGTTGTACAGCCTTGAAATACGTTTGGCTGCCTAGTAGCACCACCGTCATCTACAATCAGGCATTCCAGAACTGTACATCGATGCTTCAGTTCCAGATTGCTGCGCCGACGCCTCCCACATTTTACGGTGAGAAGACGTTCTACAACATGAGGCAATGCGATGTCATTACTGCCCTGCAGAGCAGCGTGTCCGCCTATAATGCCTCAAGCCAACTGGTTGCTGCCGACAGCAACGGCAGTATCAGCTACAATGGTAATGCAGCCAACGACTTCAATTATAATGGTCTGTCTTGGGTGATGACCAGTGATAACATTCGGGTTACAAGACCTACCGTCACCCTGTGTGGTACAACCGCCACTTTTCTGCCTATAACCAGCGCTATTTATGACAGCACCAACAAGACATATGGCGCCGGGTCTGATCTGGACTGCGATTGGACCGAGATTGCACCCTACGCATGCTATGGCAACTCCACGCTGCAGAAGATCGGTCGCAGCGATACAGGTGTATATTTCCGTCTGAAAAAGGTGGGCGAGTATGCCTTCTACAACTGCTCATCGTTGACCGAAGTCAATATCTCGGCTCAGGAAATCGGTAGTTATGCATTCTATAAATGCACCAACCTGGCTACTGTCAACCTGTATTTGAAAAACAATGAGAGCTACGGCACTCAGTCGTTGGGAGCATTCAGTTTTGCCTACACTGGTGTTACAACACAGTACATCCCCCAGTCATTGAGCACATACAACCAAGGCGCGTTCTCCTATTGCTCCAATCTGACGAAATTCACTGTTAGCAGCAGCAACAACAGTTTTACCGTTGACAATGACATGCTCTATTCCAAGGATTTGACATCCCTCTATCAGTTGAGCGGCGCCAAGATTGGTGTCTCGAGCTTTAATGAGGCGATGACCACCGTTCAGGCTTATGCTTGCGCCGGAAACACAAAGAGCGGGCAAATATCTCTCCATTATGGTGTAAAGAGCATTTATAACTGGGCCTTTGCCGACATGACGTCGCTGCAGACACTGCGCATCCCCAGTTCAGTAACCTATTTCGGCACTTATGCTTTGGGCAACCTGGTCAACATTTATGATCTCTATATCAACAAGACCACGATTCCGTCCAATCTGACCAATACGTCAACTTGCCTGTACAATGCACGCACAGGTGGTCGCCTGCACGTGCCGCGTGGCTGCATCGGCAACTACACGTCCAACTCACGTTGGAATACGGTGTTCAGTGGTGGCAAATATGAGTCGGCTTACGACTTCAGCAAGTACAACAACGGCCATTACCTGTACTACACGGTGACGAGCACCTCCACCTACTCCGATCCCGTGGCCCAGAGCGCCTCGACCAACGGCCAGGTGAAGATTGTCAAGGGCTATCGTGCCTACTATGAAACTCACAGCATCGATAACCAGACCACGTTGACCATTCCCACTACGGTAACCGAGTGCGGCAAGACCTATATGATCACCGAAGTGGATCGCGGTGTGTTCCGTGACTATACCGGCATCAAGTATGTTACCGGTGGTGCCGGTGTCAAGAGGATTGGTGAATTGTCGTTTGCGGGCACGACGGGCTGTACAACAGGCTTTAACATCCCCAACCCCGTGGAGTTCTGCGACTCCTCGCTGTTCAACTGTTGGACGCCGACCATCACTTTGGGTACCCGCCTGGAGCGCATCGGCAATGATGCCTTCCGCCAGAGTGCGGTGCGCCAGGTGCTCATGCCACCCAGCGTGACCCAGATCGGTGCCCGCATTGTGGCTGGCGACCATCAGCTCGACACGATACGGCTCTCGCCCAATATCACCGAGATTCCCACCTGCGGTTTGGGATGGTGCAGCGCGCGATGGATTGTTATTCCTTATGGTGTGAAAAAGATTGGCAGCCAAGCCTTCTTCAGCGATAATTACGGTGGTGGCCTGGATGAGCCTGTGCGCGAAAACGTGGTGGTTATTCCCAGTTCCGTCACTACGATTGCCTCTGACGCATTTGCCTTGGCACGCCACCTTGATGCCATCTTCCTGAATGTGCCCTACGGCGTGTTCACCTCTGTGAAGGGTGACTGGTTCCGCCGCCTTGACCTGGATGCCAGCAACCCTTATGACTGGAGCGGGCACAAGCTATATGTACCCGCCGGGCAGCTTGAGCAGTACCGCAACGACTCCGGTATCAGGCAGTGCTGGAACCGAGGTGATATCCAGTGCGGTGCCTTCGACTTCACCACCGACAACAACTTCTGGAGCACGATGTACCGCATGACGGTCGTTGACGCCACCAACAAAAAGGCCAAGTATGTCTATAACTGGGGCACCAACAGCTCCTCTGTTTATGTCTCCAACACCAAGACAGACCACAACAGCGGCATCACCTACACGATGGTCGAGATCGGCGACAGCTGCTGGGTGAACCGTCCCGGTGTGACTTCAGTCACTTTCCCGAGCACAAGCAACATCACCCGCATTGGTGCCTATGCCTTCAAGGACTGCACGGGTCTGACGGGTGAGATATCGGTGCCCGAAACAGTGACTTCGATCGGAGCCTATTCCTTCTGGAACTGCAATAAGCTGACAAGCCTGTTCCTGAACCGTACCGACGCGACCACCATCGCCAAGCATGCCTGGAACAGTGTGGATAACTACAATTATGACCACATCAAGCTGTATGTACCGTTGAACCAGTACTGGAACATCCAGGGTCAAATCGCCTCCTGGCTGCCCTTCACATTCAGCAACTGCTTCCTGCTGCCGTGGTACAAGCCCACCACTGAATGGTCGGCCATTTCGGTACCCACCGAAGATGTGGTTGGCCTTCCCGCTTCGGGCGACTTCTATTTCATTAATAGCTATAACACCAGCGCTCATAATGTCGGCAAAGAAAAAATGGACAACAACCATGGCATCAAGGGTTATCAGGGCATGTTGTTCCATGGCACTATCGGGACCATCTATCGCTTCAGGCAAAGGAGTGAAATCAACAGCAGTGCACCTTATAACGTGTCCTACTATGATCCGACGGTCAACTACCTGAAGGGAGCTAATTCCTCGTCATATGCCGCCAACAACCAGACAATCACCGACAACTCCACCTATGACAACTATTATTTCGATAAATCTCTCACCAAGTTCTACAGAATCACTTCAGCCAGGTCAATCCCCGTTCATGAGGCCTACCTGCAGCTGACCGATTCCCAGACGGGAGGAACAAATACTATAACCATTAGCGATGTTGTCACCTATAGCCTCTGGCTTGCCGGCACTCAGGTGACCGAGAACAACTGCAACGACCTGTCAGTCATCGATGGCGTTAGCGGCACGGCATATTACACGCCGTCGACCAACACGCTGACCCTCAAGAATGCCACCATCAATCCCTCCTCAAATGCCACCGGTATCACCAACGGCATGAATAATCTGAAGATTCAGTTCGTGGGAACCAATACGATAAAGTCTAAAGGTTCGAGCTCAGGTATCCAACTGACCAATGATGCTACCTTTATGGGTACTGGTTCTGTAACGATCACGAGTCCCAACTACGCTGGTATAAACATACCCAATGCTATCACGTTAATCATCCAGGGCGGCGTAAAGGTAACGGCACAAGGATATACCTATGGCGTGACTGGCAACAGTACCGGCAAGATCACGATCAGTGGCGCCAGCACCAAGCTCACGGCTAATGGAACGACACAAGCCAGCTACTACAACTGCAAGACCACGATGAATGACGGCCTGGCTATCACCTCGCCGAGTGGAGCCAAGTTCAGCTCGTCTGGTACAGTGGTATCCAGCACTGGTACGGTCCTCTACAACGTCAATGTGGTCATCAGCAAGCCAGCTGTTACCCGTGGTGACGTGAACGGCGACGGTAGCGTAAACATCAGCGACGTGACGACCCTGATCGACCTGCTGCTGGGCGGCAGCACCATCAGCAACCCGGCCGCTGACTGCAACCAGGACGGCAGCGTCAACATCAGCGACGTCACAGCCCTGATCGACTACCTGCTCTCCAACCACTGGTAAACCAGAAATTAGTAATTAGGAGTTAGGAATTAGAAATTCGCATCCGCGCTTCATAAAAAATGGGGGCGCGGATGCTTTCGTTTAATTCGCTTAATTCGCCGACCCAAAAATTCACCGACCCAAAAAGCTTCGCGGCTTAGCGTCTTCGCGTGGGGCAATGGGGGCGCGGGTGCCGCGAGCAGCGCGGGGCTCAAACTTTTATGGTATTCTGTCTGAAGAAGATTTGGAATTTTGCTCAAAATGCACTAACTTTGCCGATGATGAAACACTTAAAATTTATACTTACCAATGGCGGGCATTTGCGGCTGGGGGAGGTGACCCTGCACCGCGAACTGCTCATGCCGCACGAGCAGTGCTGGGGCGGCGGATACTATGAGTACGATTACGCGAGCAACGTGTTGATTTTGTCCGGCAAGTCGTTTGACTACGGCGGTCCGCGCTGGGACCGTATCAGCGTGCTGCTGGTTCCCGAGGCCTACCGTGGCATCACTATCGTCTATCGCGACCAGTGGGACGAGGAGATGAGCGTATCTGACTCTTTCACCATCAAGTATTACTAAACGTGCTATGAAACGGTTCTTGAACGCCATTAACGGCCTGCTGCCCAAGGACAGGATTTACACCGACGAGTTGCGCACCCTGGCCTGGGGCACCGACGCGAGTTTTTACCGGCTGACGCCCCAAGTGGTTATCCGCGCCAAGGACGAGGACGAGGTGTCGACGATTGTCAGGACGGCGAGCAAATTCGGGTTGCCGTTCACCTTCCGCGCCGCGGGCACGTCGCTGTCGGGGCAAAGCGTGAGCGACAGCATCCTCATCGTCGCGGGCAAGAACTGGGAGGATTACAGTGTGGCCGCTGACGCCGAGAGCATCACCCTGCAGCCCGGCATTGTGGGGGCACGGGTGAACCAAATTCTGAAGCCGATGGGACGCGTATTCCCGCCCGATCCCGCCAGCATCGGCTCGGCCATGGTAGGCGGCATCGTCGCCAACAACGCCTCGGGCATGAACTGCGGCACTCACGCCAACAGCGACCGCATGCTCATCTCGGCGCGCCTGGTGCTGCCCGACGGCACCGTGCTCGACACGGGCGATGCGGCCAGCCGCGAGGCATTCAGGAAGAGTCATCCCGAGTTCATCGCCAAGATTGAAGCCCTGCGCGACCGCGTCCGCGCCAACCAGCCGCTGGCCGACCGCATCCGCAAGAAATACAGCATCAAGAACGTGACGGGCCTGAACCTGCGGCCCCTGGTCGCCTATGACGACCCGTTTGACATCATCGCCCACAGCGTGGTGGGCAGCGAGGGCACGCTGGCGTTCATCAGCCAGGTGACCATGCTCACATTGCACGACTACCCCTGTAAGGCCTCGGCCATGCTCTACTTTTTCACCATGCGGGAGAGCTGCGAGGCTGTGGTAGCCCTCAAGCAACTCAAATCCAGCGACGCCGACCTCGCCATGAGCGAGGAGAACCTGATGGTCAAGAGTGCCGAGATGCTCGACTATCTGTCTTTGGCTTCGGTCGATGACCCCGTCTATCTGCAATACAAGCAGGATGTGGATGCGGGCAAAATCGAGGGTGTTGAGCCAGGGGATTACCATAACCTCACCGCCATCCTCACCGAGACCAAGGCCATGACCCCCGAAGACCTGCAACACCGCATCGACACGATTACTGCTTGCCTGTCGCAGTTCAAGACTTATATCCCCGTGGAATTTACCACCGACCCTGCTGTCTATGGCAAGTACTGGGCCATCCGTTCGGGCATCTTCCCCAGTGTGGGTGGCGCGCGACCCGTGGGCACCTCATGCCTGATCGAGGACGTCGCCTTTGCCGTCGAGGATCTGCCCGAGGCCACAGTCAAACTGCAAAAACTCATCGCTGACCACGGCTACAAGGATGCCTGCATCTATGGCCACGCCTTCGAGGGCAACTACCACTTTATCATCAACCAGCTCTTCAGCGACGAGAGCGAGGTGCAGCGCTATGCCGCCATGATGCGCGACGTGGCACGGCTGGTGGTTGAGGAGTATGACGGATCGTTGAAGGCCGAGCACGGCACAGGACGCAATATGGCGCCGTTCGTCAAATATGAGTGGGGCGAGGAAGCCTTTGCCGCCATGCGCGAATTGAAGGAGATTTTCGACCCCCATTATCTGCTCAACCCCGGCGTTATCTTCAACGACGATCCCGAGTGTTTCATAAAGCACTTCAAGCCGTTGCCCAAATTGAAATTGAAGGGGATGATTACACTCTCTGAGGATGATAACCGTTACAACACTACATTTGAGACCTATAAAGGAGTACTCAAGGCCAACAAATGTATCGAGTGCGGATTCTGCGAGGTGAATTGTCTGACCTGCGGCTTGACCTTATCGTCTCGCCAGCGTATCGTCATTCAGCGCGAGATATCCCACCTGCGTGAGACGGGCGAGAATCCTAAGCGCCTGGCAACCCTCGTCAAGCAATACCGCTATCAAGGCAACCAGACGTGCGCGGGAGATGGCTTGTGTGCCACCTCATGCCCGATGAAAATCAACGTGGCCGATATAACCCATCTGGTCCGTCAAGAGGCACTGCCGCAAAGCAGTCTAGGCTATAAGACGGGTGACTTCGCCGCCCGACATTTTGCTGGAATCAAGAGCGGATTACGCCTCACATTGGATGTGGCACGTTTGGGCCATAACGTCCTCGGCACTTCTGCTATGAAGGGTGTTGCAGGGGTCCTGCACAAGGCAGGTTTACCCCTATGGACACCCGCCATGCCAGGGAAAGCCCGCCAGCCCCATGCTTGTAGAGACGCAAAATCTAGTGTCTCAGAAACCTCTCAACAGCCCAATCCTGAATTAGCGCTCAAGGTCGTCTATTTCCCCTCGTGCATCAACCAGACAATGGGCTTGGCCAAGGGTGCTCCAGTAAAAAATACCCTTGTTGATGAGATGGTGCAGCTGTGCCGCAAGGCGGGCTACGAGGTCATCTTCCCCGAGGGAATGGAAAAGATGTGCTGCGGCACCATTTGGGAGTCAAAGGGTATGCTAGATATAGCCGACCAGAAGACCGCTGAACTTGACGAGGCCCTGTGGCAGGCTAGTGAGCAAGGCAAATATCCTGTCGTGTGCGACCAGAGCCCCTGCCTGCACCGCATGCGCAAGTGTATCAAGCGCATGAGACTCTATGAGCCTGTGGAGTTCATTTGGGAATACCTGCGTGACCGTCTCGACTTTACGCCCATCGACCGTCGCATCGCTCTGCATTTCACCTGCTCGACTCGCGAAATGGGGCTGGTGGACAAGATGACCAGTTTGGCACGATTGTGCAGCAACAACGTCTTCATGCCCGAGGGTGTCGGTTGCTGCGGCTTTGCAGGCGATCGCGGCTGGACATACCCCGAGGTCAACCGCTGGGCACTGCGCAAACTGCGTCGCCAACTGGAGGACAACCGCATCGAGATGGGCTACAGCAACAGCCGCACCTGTGAGGTCGGCCTGGAAACCAACGGCGGCATCCCCTACCAGAGCATCATCTACCTCGTCAACGAAGTAACCCAACCCAAACAATAAATTTAAAACTCTAAACTGATGATAATTGAAGGATTAACGCATACAAGCCAGTTGACGGTCGATGAGGCTGTCACGGCCGTGAAGATGGGGTCGGGCGACATGCCCGTGCTCGCTACTCCGGCGATGATGGCGCTTATGGAGAATGCTGCCATGCTCGCTGTAGCGGACCATTTGCCCGAGGGGTGCACCACCGTGGGCGGGCATATAGCAGCGTCTCATGTCAAGCCCAGCAAACTGGGCGATACCGTTACGGCGACCGCCACCGTTACCCGTGTTGAGGGCAAGAAAATCGAATTTAAGGTCGAAGCCCATTGTGGCGAGACCCTATTAGGAGAGGGTACCCACCTTCGTTTTATTGTTGATAAAGAAAAATTTATGTCAAGATTATAATTCACTGTTATTATGAAGAAGATATTGATTATCGTAGTGTTTGCCGTCGCACTGTTTTCACTGGCGGCTAATTCCCAGGAGCAGACCACTCCTAAGAAAGTGTATAACGAGCAGATCAACCCGCTGGAGCAGATTGACCAGGCTATCCTTCAGGCTCAGGCCGAGGGCAAGTTCGTTATCTGCCAGGTGGGTGGTAACTGGTGCCCATGGTGCTTGCGCTTTGCCGACTTTATCACCAACGACAGCACCATCAACAGCGTCATCGAGCAAAACTTTGTGTATATCCACGTCAACTATCATCCCCGCAAGGCGGGTGAAGTGGGCAAGGCCCTGATGAAACGCCTCAACAATACTGGTCGTTTTGGTTTCCCCGTGCTGGTGGTACTAGATGAGCAGGGACAGATTATCCACATTCAGGACTCGGGCCTGCTTGAGGAAGACAAGAGTTATAACCAGAAGAAGGTGCTCAGCTTCTTCCAGAACTGGACCCCCAAGGCCGTAAGAACAGAATAATATGATAGACGAGATTATTGAATACAACAGGCAGTTCGTTGACCGCAAGGGCTATGAGCAGTATGTGACCGACAAGTATCCCGACAAGAAATTGGCGGTACTGTCCTGCATGGACACGCGCCTGACCGAGCTGCTGCCTGCCGCCCTAGGTCTGAAAAACGGTGATGCCAAAATCATCAAGAATGCAGGAGGTCTGGTGATCTCAGCCTTCGATTCGGCCATGCGCAGTCTTATTGTCGCCATCTATGAATTGGGCGTGGAGAGCGTGATGGTGGTGGCGCATTCGCATTGCGGCGCCTGCCACATGAGCTATAATCATTTCCATGACGAGATGCGCTCTCGTGGTGTGACAGATGAGACCTTGTCCACTATACGTAAATGCGGTATCGACCTTGACCATTGGCTGGAGGGTTTCAAAGACACCCCGGAGTCGGTACGCCGTACGGTAGAAACAATCCGCACACATCCCCTTGTCCCGAAGGATATAGAGGTGCGCGGATTTATCATCGATTCAGAAACAGGTCTGCTGGATGAGATAGTGTGACGGGAACTACTTTTTGGTAGTTTTTTTCGTCTTGACGGTGGAGACTTTTTTTGCGGGTTTCACCGTGGCGGTCTTTGCTTTTGTTGTAGCTTTTGCCGTGCTAGGTTTGGTAGCGACAGTCTTGGCCGTTTTTTTCGTTACGGCTGCTGCTTTTTTAACAACAGATGTTTTCACTGCTGCTTTTTTGACCGCAGTTGTTTTGGTGGTGGTTTTTTTAGCAGTAGCTGT
>JAEEGH010030278.1_pt1 | contig 10528 bp, 7 predicted proteins | sample 9134181 | NCBI WGS metagenome assembly JAEEGH01 (sample SAMN16246544, study PRJNA631951) | gut metagenome | biome: gut microbiome; feature: rumen; material: DP-attached | host: Bos | place: Iran: Karaj | collected 2018-10 | reverse complement strand
CCTACCAGTGGCAGTACTCCTTCGACGGGACCACCTGGAAGAACAAGACCGGCGCCACCTCCGCCAGCTGCACCGTCACGGCCAAGGCCTCCTACAACGGCATCCAGTACCGCTGCGTGGTGACCAACAGCTACGGCTACGTCTACTCCTCTGCCGCAAAGCTGACAGTCAGCTGAGGAAGCGCACGGACAAAAACGCAGCAGAGATACCTGAAGCGGCCGCGAAATGCGGCCGCTTCTTCATGGGTGGAAATCCATGGTTCATCTGATCGCCGCTGCGGCGGGGACGAAGGACGAAGGGTCTCGCGCCTTCCGTTTGCAAGCGCTATCGGCAGGGTGCCTCCGGCGGCCCGATTTCTCTCACGCGAGAGAAATCGGGGAAAGAGCGCGGCGGGGCTCCGCCCCTGCACCCCGGTGCGGCGGGCGCTGAAGCGAAGGGAACACTGAAGCGGCGGTGAACAAGCGGGTGCGGGATGTGAGTCCGCCGCCTCCGACGGCGCTGCAGTCAATGCTCGTTTGCTTTTCAGGGTGCCCTTCGCAGCACCGGCGCAGGGACGACCGGTACCCTGGCTTCCCTTGGGGGAAGCTGGCGCGGAGCGCCTGATGAGGGAACACAACGAACAGATATGCAGTTATCACGGGTATGATCCATTCTCCCAGGTCGCCTCGCCGACGTGGCGTTCCTTTCCCCCAATGGTTTGCCTCCGGCGGCCCGGTTTCTCTTACGCGAGAGAAACCGGGGAAAGAGCGCGCCGGAGCTCGAGAAGCCCTTGCCTTCTCCGGTTGGCTGTGGTATCCTGAAAAAAGAAGAATCTGCCTCTGAGGCCGGCGCCCCGGAGGCCGGCACCGCGCCTCGGAGGGGATTCCGGAAAGACGCACCTCCTTCGGGGACCACACCGAAGGAGGTTTTTGCATGAAATCGAAACGGGCTTTGAGTATTCTCCTGGCTCTGGTTTTTGTTCTGACCCTGCTGCCTGCGGTCAGCATCCCGGCAAAGGCGGACACAAGCGGGTCCTGCGGGTCCGACCTCACCTTTTCTTTAAGCGGGACCACCCTGACCATCTCCGGTACAGGGGCTATGTACAACTATAGCTCACAGAACAGTTTTCCTGTGGACAATGATGATTATATCACCAAGATCATTGTCAACAGCGGCGTTACAAGCATCGGCGACTATGCTTTCACTTATTTCCGCCGTCTGGAACAGGTCTCGCTTCCGGATACGCTGAAGAGCATCGGCGATCATGCTTTTTACGGCGCCGGCCTTATTTCAGAGAATTTGAGCATCAATCTCCCGAGCAGCCTGCTGAGTATCGGCGAGTCCGCTCTCGCGACCACGGGTCTGAAACACATCGTGATTCCGGGGAGCTTGACCGACATCGGCAATTATGCTTTTAGTAATAACAAAAATCTGACCTCCGCCGAGATCCGGGAAGGGGTCAGGGAACTTCCGACGAGGATGCTGTATAGCTGTGAGGCCCTTACGCAAGTGACTCTGCCCTCCAGCTTGAAGACCATCGGCGATGAAGCCTTTTGGTTTTGTGGGTCGCTGCAGAATGTAACGATCCCCTCTGGGGTGACCAGCATCGGTGCCAGGGCCTTTGGCGATACGCTGCTCGCATCGGTGTACCTGCCTTCCTCCTTGACCAGCATCGGCCGCAGTGCGTTTGCCTACACGAATCTCGAAGAGGTGACCATACCCGTCTCCGTGACCAGCATAGGCTCCGGCGCATTCGGCAGCTGCAGTTATCTGTCGAACATCTTTGTTATCGAGGGCAATTCGTATTACACCGCTCAGGAGGGCGTGCTGTTCAACAAGAGCAAAACGGAGCTGCATACATATCCCGCAGGAAAATCCGGCAGCAGCTATGTGATCCCGTCCGGCGTGACCTCCATCGGAGATCGCGCATTTCTCGGCTGCAGCAAACTGGTGAGCGTTACGATTCCGTCCGGCGTGACCTCCATCGGCGAGAACGCGTTTTACAACTGCAGCAAACTGGAGAGCGTCACGATCCCGTCCAGCGTTACCAGCATCGGAAACTATGCTTTCAACGGCAATTCTTCTTTGGGCACCGTAACGTTCCTTGGTCATGCGCCGTCCATTGGAGCGTATACTTTTTCAGATGTAACCTCCGATGTGTATTATCCGGGCGATTCCACCTGGACGGAGGACGTCCTGCAGAATTACGGCGGTACGCTCACCTGGATCGCGAATATCACCGGCCCCACCATCGACATTACCTCCGATTACTTCCCGGACGCGGCCTTCCGCATCTGGGTATCGAAAACCTTCGATAAAAACAGCGACGTTTCGCTCTCGCCTTCAGAGCTGGCCGCCGTGACGGAGATCGACATACGGAACAAGGGGATCGCCTCTCTGAAGGGGATCGAGTATTTTCCCAAGCTCAAAAAGATGTACTGCGATGGCAACCAGCTCTCTTCTCTGAACGTGAGCCAGAACACCGCCCTGGAAAGCCTGCTCTGCAGCGGGAATCCCCTGACTTCGCTGAACGTGACCAAGAATACCGCCCTCACCGTCCTGGACGTCAGGGACTGCCAGCTCAACTCTCTGGACGTGACCAAAAACACTGCCCTGGAGTACCTGTACTGCCAGAACAACCAGCTGAGGACGCTGAATATCACCCAGAACCCCCTGCTCCGGAACCTCTGGTGCTACGGCAACTCCATCTCCTTCCTGAGCATCAGCGAGAACAATCATCTGCTGGACGCGTTTCTGAACGGCGACGATACGGTATATGACGACGACGGCACCTACCGTGCCTACGAGCTGGAGGAAGAGAATAACTATTACCTGTACGTGGACGTGGATACCGTGGTGAGCACCTCCCCGATCGCCGCCCCCGTGATCACCACCCAGCCCAAGGCCCAGACAGCGGCGGTGGGGGCGAAGGCAACCTTCAAGGTGGTTGCCTCCGGCACGGGTCTGACTTACCAGTGGCAGTATTCCAGAAACGGCACCAGCTGGACGGACAAGGCGGGGGCCACCTCGGCTTCCTATACCGTCACCGCCAAGGCCTCCTATAACGGCCTCTACTACCGCTGCAAGGTGTCCAACTCCGGGGGCGAGGTATTCTCCAGCAAGGCCAGGCTCACGGTGACCAGCACCGCCGCACCCACTATCACCACCCAGCCCGCCAACAAGACCGTTGCAGCGGGGGAAAAGGCCACCTTCAAGGTGGTGGCCTCCGGCACGGGGCTCACCTACCAGTGGCAGTACAAGACCGCCGGCAGCACCACCTGGAAGAACAAGACCGGGGCCACCTCCGCCAGCTATACCGTCACGGCCAAGGAATCCTTCAACGGCATCCAGTACCGCTGCGTGGTGTCCAACGCCGGGGGCAAGGTGACCTCGAATGCCGCGAAGCTCACGGTGACTGCCGCCGTGACCGCTCCGGTGATCACCACCCAGCCCAAAGCCCAGACCGCCGCGGTGGGGGCGACCGCCACCTACAAGGTGGTGGCCTCCGGTACAGGGCTCACCTATCAGTGGCAGTATTCCAGTGACTACGGCGCCACATGGCATAACAAGACCGGAGCCACCTCCGCCACCTACACCGTTACGGCCAAGGCCTCCTACAACGGCATGCTCTACCGGTGCAAGGTGTCCAATTCCGCGGGGGCCGTATACAGCAGCAAGGTGCGCCTCACGGTCAGCGGAGTGAAGCCCAAGGTGCTGTCCCAGCCCAAGGCCAAGACCGCTGCCGTCGGGGAAAGCGTCACCTTCAAGGTGGTGGCCGCAGGGGTGGACATGACCTACCAGTGGCAGTACTCCTTCGACGGGACCACCTGGAAGAACAAGACCGGCGCCACCTCCGCCAGCTGCACCGTCACGGCCAAGGCCTCCTACAACGGTATCCTCTACCGCTGCCGGGTGAAGAACAGCTACGGTACTGTGTATTCCGAAAGCGCAAAGCTGACGGTCAACTGAGGAGCAGAGGGACAAACCAAACACAGAAAACCGGGGTGCGGTGCAGGAAAATGCACCGCACCCCGCGCTTTTTGCTCCAGGGGGGCGGATCCTCGAAAAACTCCGGGCCCACAGCCGTTTCCGGGCTTCCTTCCCGGGTGAAAATGGTATATAATACGTTATCTGAAGGAGAGGGGGAACCGGTTTGGCGGGGTTTTCGGAGATCCGGCAGATGACTGCCTGCTTCACCGGTCACCGGGAGCTGGGCGAGCCCCCCGGGGAACTGGAACGGCGGACAGACGCGGCGATCCGGGACCTGTACGCCCGGGGCGTGCGGTACTTCGGCGCGGGGGGCGCCCGGGGCTTCGACGCCCTGGCCTCGGAACGGGTGCTCACCCTGAAGGAGGAGCTGCCAGAGCTGTCCCTGATCCTGGTCCTTCCCTTCCCGGAGCAGTACCGGCAGGAGGGGAACTGGTCCCGGGCGGAGCTGGCCCAGTTCGACGCTCTGCTCCTGCGGGCGGACCGGGTGGTGACCCTGGAGTCGGGGTACAGCCCCGGAATTTACCAGCGGCGCAACCGGTACCTGGTGGACCGCTCCGCCTGCTGCGTCTGCTATCTCCAGCGGATGCGCAGCGGCACCGGGAGCACCGTGCGCTACGCCCGGAGCCGGGGGCTGGAGATCATCGACCTGGTCCCCTATTCGTTCCGCCTCCCCTGAGGCGGGACCTGGGAAAAGAACACAGAACATTATGAAGATACGGAGGATACGATCATGAGGATCAAAGCGGCAACGGCTGTGGAAAAAGGCGTCCTGGAGATCCGGGAGCTGGAGCTGGGCGAGCCCCGGCAGGGGGAGGTTCTGGTAAAGCTGACGGCCTGCGGCATCTGCCATACGGACACCTCTACGCTGAACCTGGTGGTCCCCTCTCCCCTGCCTATGGTGCTGGGGCATGAGGGCGTGGGCATCGTGGAAAAGGCGGGACCGGGGGTGCAAAGCCTGCAGCCCGGGGATCACGTGATCCTGTCCTTCCCCTCCTGCGGCAACTGCCCCAGCTGCCGCAACGGCAAGCCCTACGCCTGCGATACCAGCAGCGAGCTTTTCTTCAACGGGATTTACCAAAGCGGCGGCACCCGCATCAAGGACGACGAAGGCCGGGACGTGGGCTCCCTTTTCGGGCAGGGCGGCTTTGCCGACCACTGCATCGTATCGGAGCGCAGCGCCGTGAAGGTGGACCCGGAGGTGGACTTGCGGCCTCTGTGCTCCCTGGCCTGCGGAGCCCAGACCGGGGCGGGGGCGGTGCTGAACCTCATGAAACCCACACCCGGGGACAGCGTCGCCGTCTTCGGCTGCGGCGCGGTGGGCATGAGCGCCATCATGGCCGCCAAACTGGCGGGCTGCAGCACCATCATCGGAGTGGACGCCGTTCCCTCCCGGCTGGACATGGCCCTGGAGTGCGGCGCCACCCACGTGATCAACGGGAAGGAATGCCCGGATATCGCGGCGGAGATCCTGCGCCTCACCGGCGGCAGGGGAACGAACTTCGCTCTGGAATCCTCCGGCGCGGCGGTGCTGGTGCCGCCCATGCTCAACGGCCTGGCCAAGGAGGGCCTGGCGGTGATCGTGAGCTTTGCGGGGGACGTGGAGCTGAACATGTCCATGATCTTCGTGGGCTCCTGCCGCACCCTGGCGGGCACCGTGGAGGGAGCCGCCGAGCCCCAGACCTTCATTCCCAAGCTGGTGCAGTTCTATAAGGAAGGCCGTTTCCCCGTGGACAAGCTGGCGACCTACTACCCCTTCGACCAGATCCACCAGGCCTTTGCGGACTCCGCCAGCGGCAAGAGCATCAAGCCCATCCTGCTGTTCGAATAAAGCAGAAACAAATATGGGGAGGAGCCCGACCGGGCTCCTCCCTTTGTGTTTTCAACGGATCTCAGCTCTGCAGCACAAAATCGGACTTGGGGTGCTTGCACAGGGGGCAGACCCAGTCCTCCGGCAGGCTCTCGAAGGGGACTCCCTCCTTGGCTTCGTCGTAGGTGTAGCCGCAGATGGAGCACACCCAGACCTTCCCGGCGGAAGGGGCGGCAGGCTTCTTCGCGGTCTGCTTGATATGGGCATGGTAGTAGGCATAGGTGGCGCTGGGCACGTCGGAGAGCTTCTTGGCGGCGAGGACCTCCGCCGTGAAAAGGGTGTGGGTGCTGAGCTCCGTGACGCTCAGGACCCGTGCGGAGAGATAGGCGTTTGCGTACTTCGTCAGGTAATAGAGGCCGTTGGCGCTCCGGGCGACGTCCTCCCGGTCCGCGAATTTCTCGCAGTCCCGCCCGCTGCGGAAGCCAAAGTCCTGGAACAGGGAGAAGGGGGCTTCCTCAGACAGGATGGAAACGTTGAACACCCGGGACTTCAGGATCAGGTCCCGGGTATAGTTATCCCGGTTCACCGCCACGGTGATCACCCGGGGATTGGAGGTGACCTGGCACACGGTATTCACGATGCAGCCGTTGTCCTTGCCCCCCGCCCAGGTGCTGAGGACAAAAAGGCCGTAGCTGATCTGGTTCAGGGCGGCATTCTCGATGATGGGTTCCATATCGTTCATCCTTTCTCGATGGTTTTTTCTCAGTATACCCAAGGCGTCCGCCCCTGTCAACGCGAAGCGGGACCTCCTCCCTATTGACTCCGCCGCTCCGGCGGGGTATCATGCAGCATGACCCATCGCAAAAAAGGGGGAACTCCACATGCCTGCGGTATTCGTGAACGTGGGGACCGTGCTGGCGGGAAGCCTCATCGGCATTCTGCTCCGCAGCAAGCTGCGGCAGAAGCTTCTGGACGCCCTGATCGCGGGACTGGCCCTGTGCACCGCCCTCATCGGGATCCAGAGCGCCCTGGGGACCCAGGACGTCCTGTGCATCATCGTCTGCCTCACCCTGGGCACCCTGATCGGGGAGCTCATCAACATCGACAAGGGCATCACCGCCGGGGGGGACTGGCTGAAAAAGCGTCTTCTCCGGGGAAAGAGCGAGAGCCGCTTCACCGAGGGCTTTGTCTCCGCCTGCATTCTCTTCTGCGTGGGGAGCATGACCATCATGGGCTCCCTGGAGGCAGGCCTCCACGGGGATTACCGGATCATCCTGGCCAAGAGCGCCCTGGATTTTGTCTCCTCCATGGCCTTCGGAGCCGCTATGGGCATCGGCGTCACCTTCTCCGCCCTCTTCGTCCTGGTGTTCCAGGGGGCGCTGACCCTGCTGGCTTCTCTGGTGGGCCCTTACCTCAGCGCCGAGGTGGTGGCGGAGATGTCCGCCGTGGGCGGCGTCATCCTCATGGGCATGGCGGTGAACATGCTGGGTCTGCGGAAGGATCCCATCAAGGTGGCGAACATGCTCCCGGGCATCTTCCTCCCCCTGGCCTATCTGCCCCTGGCGGAGTGGATCAAGGGGCTGTTCTGAAAAACCGGGACGGGGACGCTGCAAAACGCCCCCGCAATGCAAATCATCCCCGAAGGGGATACCTGAATGCCGCCCATAGGGCGGTATTTCATGCGGCGTAAGCCGTATTGCACTCCGCAAAGCGGAATTTCATGCCCGCGGAGCGGGCAATTCATTGGGGATGCTGCATTTTGCAACATCCCCTTTTTCGCAAACCGGCATCTCCTTCCGACGGCGATCCCCCGGCATTGACAAAATTGGGACGCAGGGATATAATTGTAAAAAATCTGTATAAGGCTGAGTGCCGAGCCTTACGGGGCGCGGAGAATAGGGAATCCGGTGCGAATCCGGAGCGGTACCGCCACTGTATGCGCGGAGGCCGCGCACAGGGCGTGAGCCCGGCCATTGGGGAGACCCGAGAAGGCGTGCGCGGACCGGGGATGCGCAAGTCAGGAGACCTGCTCAGCTGGGTTTCGTCCGGGCTCTCGTGCATTAGGGCCTTCGGACAGGTTTGGACTGCGGATAAACGGCCGCAGCGGTCAGGATGACCGCTGCGGCTTCTCTTTTTTTCCGGGAGGGAGCGCCCATGAAAACATCTGTTCCCCGGCTCGCCCTGGCGGGCACCAACAGCGGCTGCGGGAAGACCACCGTCACCTGCGCCGTGCTCCAGGCTCTGACGGACCGGGGGCTCCGGGTCGGGGCCTTCAAATGCGGGCCGGACTATATCGACCCCATGTTCCACAGCCGGATCATCGGCGCCGGTACCTCGAACCTGGATCCCTTCTTCTTCGACGGCGGCACCCTGAATTCCCTCCTGGCGGAAAACGGAGCGGACCGGGACGTGAACGTGATCGAAGGGGTCATGGGCTATTACGACGGCCTGGGCATGGATGCGCCGGAGGCCAGCACCCACAACGTCGCCGCCCTCACCGCCACCCCCGTGGTGCTGGTACTGGGGGCGAGGGGCGCCTCCCTCTCCCTGCTGGCGGTCCTCCAGGGTTTTCTGGATTTCTGTCCGGAGGCGCCCATCCGGGGCGTGATCCTGAACCAGTGCACCGCCATGACCTATCCCGGCCTCCGGGACGCCATCCTGCGCCGCTTCGAGGACCGTGTGAAGCCCCTGGGCTATCTGCCCCCCATGCCGGACGTGAGTCTGGAGAGCCGTCACCTGGGTCTGGTAACGGCGGCGGAGGTGAAGGACCTGAAGGAGAAGCTGCATCTATTGTCCCTCCAGGCGGAGAAGAGCCTGGATCTGGACGGCCTTCTGGCCCTGGCCCGGTCCGCGGATCCTGTGGAATCCGCTCCTCCGGCGCTTCCCCGGCTGGAACCGGTACGCATCGCCGTGGCCCGGGACAACGCCTTCTGCTTCTATTATGCGGACAGCCTGCGGGTGCTGGAGGATCTGGGCGCGGAGCTGGTGTCCTTCTCTCCCCTGTCCGACCCGGCCTTGCCGGAGGATATCCAGGGGCTTTACCTGGGGGGAGGCTACCCGGAGCTGTATACGGACCAGCTCAGCCGGAACCGCAGCATGCTGGCCTCGGTGAAGGCCGCCCTAGAAGGGGGTCTTCCCTGCATCGCCGAATGCGGCGGCTTCATGTACCTGACGGAGCAGATCGCCGGCTCCCCCATGGTGGGGTTCCTCCCCGGGGGCAGCCGGGATACGGGGAAGCTGGTGCGCTTCGGCTACATCACCCTGCAGGCGAAGGAGGACAATCTCCTTTGCCGGGCGGGAGAGGCGATCCGGGGCCACGAGTTCCACCACTGGGACTCCGACCGCACCGGGGACGGCTTCCGGGCGGTGAAGCCCTCCGGCCGGAGCTGGGACGCGGCCTTCTCCGGTCCCCGGCTCTACGCCGGATATCCCCACTTCCACTTCCGCGCCAATCCGGCCTTTGCCGTGAATTTCTATACCTGCTGTCTGGAGGTCAAACATGAGCATGCCTGAAACGATCAAACCCATGGATATTGAAAAGCGCAGCTTTGAGATAATAACCGAGATCCTTGGAGACAGAAAGTTCCCCGAGGAGCAGGAAAGCATCATCAAGCGCGTAATACACACATCAGCTGACTTTGATTACGCTGATAATCTGAAGTTCAGCCCGGACGCAGTGGAAAAGGCGCTGGAAGCCTTAAGAGGAGGCTGTGATATCGTAACCGATACCAACATGGCCAAAGCCGGTATCAACAAGACCATACTGGCTTCCCTGGGCGGCGAGGTGCATTGCTTCATGGCAGACCCTGACGTGGCAGCGGAAGCAAAGGAAAGGGGCGTAACCAGAGCCATCGTATCCATGGAAAAGGCCGCAAGGCTTGAAAAACCTGTGATCTTCGCCATCGGAAACGCTCCCACAGCACTTATCCGCATCCACGAGATGATCGGCACCGGAGAACTGAAGCCTGCGCTGGTGGTAGGCGTTCCCGTAGGATTCGTGAACGTAGTGGAATCAAAGGAACTGATAATGGTTGACGATATACCATATATTGTCGCCCAAGGAAGAAAGGGCGGATCCAACGTAGCAGCCGCCATCATCAACGCTCTTCTTTATAAGATCAAGAGATAGACAATGAAAGAATACGTCACAGTAGACGGAAAGGAACTCAGGCTTGGCTATACCACCGGAAGCTGCGCTGCCGACGCATCAAAGGCTGCCGCCATCATGCTTCTTACGGGAAAGGAGCTGCAGCAGATCAGACTGCTGACACCCAAGGGCATTGAACTTGAGCTTGAAGTCGAAGACATAACAACTGAAAAGGATGCGGTATCCTGCGCCATAAGGAAGGACAGCGGAGACGATCCCGACGTTACCCACGGAGCCTTAGTGTATTCCAGGGTATCATTTTCGGATGAACCGGGAGTCCGCATTGACGGAGGCATAGGAGTGGGCCGGGTCACCAAGCCCGGACTGGATCAGCCCGTGGGAAACGCCGCCATAAACAGCACCCCAAGACGCATAATCAGGGAAAACCTTGAGGAAGTCATGGAAATGACCTCATATGATGGCGGACTGGAGGTGGTGATCAGCATACCCAAGGGCGTGGAACTGGCTAAAAAGACCTTCAATCCCCGGCTGGGAATCGAGGGAGGCATATCCGTCATCGGCACCACAGGCATAGTTGAACCCATGAGCGAAAAAGCTTTGACAGACACCATCATGGTGGAACTCAGGCAGAAGAGGGAACTGGG
>JAEEGH010030272.1_pt1 | contig 10531 bp, 7 predicted proteins | sample 9134181 | NCBI WGS metagenome assembly JAEEGH01 (sample SAMN16246544, study PRJNA631951) | gut metagenome | biome: gut microbiome; feature: rumen; material: DP-attached | host: Bos | place: Iran: Karaj | collected 2018-10 | reverse complement strand
AGGAACAGCTGAAACTGTTTCTCGAGGACTTCGACGAACTGAAGAAAGACATGAAAATCGAGATCCACAAGCTCGACCCCTTCACCAAACAGATGGTGGAGATGGTCATGGGCCAGTTGAAGAACTACAATATCGACCCGCAGCTTGCACAGAATCCTTCGTCGGCTCAGGTTGAGCCTACCGTCAATAAAGAGAAGCAGCTGGACGAAATACCGGGCACCACGGAGAATCTGGAAGCCCATTTGGCCGCCATCGACGACCAACTGCGACAGCCCAATCTTACTGACGAGGAGATTAATCAGTTGCTTGATGAGCGTTCTGCCATTATGGAAGAATTGAGAGTTGATAATTAACTACGTTGAATCTTCGATTTGATAATTGACAATTGACAATTGATAATTGAGAATTAAAAGTATTGAGTTTGAAACAATAGATTTTATATGAAGAAAGTTCTTTTCACCCTTATTGCATTAGTCATTTCGGCGAGTGCGTTCGCCCAACTTATCGCCAACAAGACCGACAACAAAGTCACTGTTGGCGTTGACCTTTTTACAGACTTGCAGCTTAAGCCCTCCGACAATTGGGACCCACGCGGCTTCAACCAAGGCGCAAGCTGGGCTATCACCTACAACTTCCCTTTGGGCGAAAGTAAGAAACACACCGTCAGCATCGGTGCCGGTATGAGCCATCATAACTTTTTCTCTTACAGCCGCATCCTAAACCCTTACGGAGAGACCTTCGAGTACAAGGACTACCGCGACGTGGAGAACTTCAAGCGTTTCAAAGTCAACACCAACTATGCCGACATCCCCTTGGAACTGCGTTTCCGCATTAAGGACCAGGTGAAGATCGGCGTGGGCTTCAAACTTGGCATCTTGGTGATGGGCAAGACCAAATATGTCGGTCCCAATGAAGACGGCACCATCATCCATGAAAAGTACACCTATATGGACAATCTCGAGCGTTACACTTATTCCGCCACCTTGCGTGTGGGTTGGAGATGGGTGAGCGCTTTTGCCGCCTACCAGATCAACCCGGTATTTGAAGTCGGCCATGATGCCCCGACATTCCATCCGCTATCTGTAGGCTTGACGTTTGCCCCGTTCTAAAAAGACAAGGGACAGCGCGACACGAGACTACTAGACATGGTCATCCGGTCAGAATGGATCATCGAAGAAGCCGAAAAGATGGGCTTCGACGCCTGTGGCGTCGCCAATGCAACGGCCTTGGAGTCGGAGTCGGCCCATGTCGAGCAATGGCTCGACGAAGGACATGAGGGCGATATGGGCTACCTGACCCGTAACAAGGAGAAACGCTACGACCCGCGCCTCCTCGTGGAAGGCACAAAATCCATCGTCACCATACTTTACAACTACTTCCCGAAACAGTCACTCGGCGATGGCAAGCATTTCAAGATTGCCAAATACGCCTATGGTGCCGACTACCATGACGTGTTGAAGCGCAAGCTTCGCGAGCTGTTGGAACGCATCGAGACCCAAACGGGAAAGCTGGATGGCGTGCGCGTGTTTGTCGACTCGGCACCCGTCCTTGACCGTGCCTGGGCGGTGCGTTGTGGCTTGGGGTTTGTGGGGAAGAACACCACATTAATCCACCCCAAGAAAGGCTCTTTCTTCTTCATCGGGCACCTATTCCTGCCCATCAAATTGGCCGAAACCGGCCAGCCGATGACCAACCGCTGCGGGCGCTGCACCCGATGCCTCGACGCCTGCCCTACAGGCGCTTTGGAGACCCCTTTCTGTATCGACGCGCGCAAATGCATCTCCTACCTCACCATCGAATACAAAGGCAGCCTTGCTGGAATGAATCCCGAAAGCTTCAACGGTTGGATGTATGGCTGCGACATCTGCCAGGATGTGTGCCCTTACAATCGTTTCGCCTTGCCTAATAAGGAGCCAGAGTTTCAGCCTTCGGAGCGGCTCATGGCCATACTCGAAGACGACTGGAAGAACCTTTCGGAGGCTGATTTTGACGCATTATTCAAGTGTTCCGCCGTGCAACGCGCCGGATATGAGGGTCTGAAAAGGAATATTGAGTTTATCTCAAGGGAGAGTTAATGTTGTAGGTCAGTGTAATCTGCACCACCTTGTTGTAATACTGGTTATAGAACCAGCCCGGATTGCCCGTGAAACGGCAAGGCACCGCTGAATACATGAAACGCGCCCCGAGGCCAAGATGGTCATTGAAAGCGACATGTATGCCAGCATTGGCAGTGGCCGACAACATATTCCAACGCGAAGTGGTGATCTGGTAGTCACCATCGACGTCCTCGGTGGCTTTCAAACGAACATCAGCACTGATGCCGGCTTCCAAAGTCAGGAAATCCAAAGACCGACCGCCCACGCGAAAAACGCCCAAATTGTATTGCAGCATCAAGGGAATTTCGGCATAATGCAGGCGAAGGCTATAAGGATTGTAATAGTACTCGTTCACTTCCTTGTCGGAGGAATGCGCGCCAAGGAGTGAGTATTTCAGCTCCATTTGAACTGCGAAATAATCGTCCAAAGGCAGGTTGGCGTATGCACCTGCCGTGAAGCCCAGCTGGTGGAAGCCCGCGTAGTTGTCGCCGTCCACCTGGCAAAAGGTAGGGCCTGCGACGAGGCCAGCATTGAAGCTTTGGGCAAAAGATTTCACTACGCAAAAAGACAACAACAAGAGAACAAAATAAAACTTCTTCATAATAACTATACTCTAAAAACGGAATAATCAACTATTCATAGGATGCCTGGTATTCATAATACCGGTCGAGGATTTCCTGCACGAAGCGGTAGGTCTCGGTGCCTCGCAGATAGCCTGCCGTACAGCAGGTGTCCTTATAATACTGCGGTTTCGATTTGTTGAGGATGAAATAGTCGACATTGTCATCCCACACGTCGGGGTACTTGCCGTATTTCTCCGCGAGCCGCTGGGCGTCATACACATTGCCAAGACCTGCATTGTAGGCGGCCAAGACGAACTTCACCCTTTCCACACTGTCGGTCACCTTTTCCGCAAGACACTTGTCCAAATGGCTCAGCAACTGACCTCCGGCATGGAGTTGTTCCTCGGGCGTGGCGTCGTAGTCGATACCATATTTCTCCATCACCACGGGCATGAGTTGCATGAGACCGAAAGCGCCTTTCTCGCTTTCGAGGTCCAGCTTGAAGCGCGACTCTTCGCAGATAAGCGATGCCAGCAAGCGCCAATCCCAGCCAATCTCCTTGGCGGTCTTCTTGATGATATCATCGAAGAACGAGATATGGTCGCTGGACAGCTTCTTGGTGGAAAAGACATTGGCTTTATTGACATATTTGGCCAAGATGCGGGTGAGGTTGCGCTGCTCAAAACCGTCAATCCAGCTGTTGAGTTCGAAAAGCAATGAGGAGTCGCCGTCATGGTTGGCGACAGCCCAGCACAAGGGTTGCTCGACACTGACGAAGAGTTTCGTGTCCAAGCTCCGCAGTCCTATGGAGGCCATTCGGGCCACGTATTCCTCGACGACGGTGTAGTCGATGACACCCGTGGCGACGGCTTTCACCAGGTCGACGCTGTTGAGGCTGTCGCATTCCACGATGTAGATGGTATCGCCAATCTGGTCGGAGAGATGCTGCAAGAGCTTCACCTCGTGGCTGCCTTGTGGCAGATGTATGGTCTTGCCCGCCAGGTCGACCGAAGAGCGGAGCAGCTTGTTCTCCACCTCGTTGGCTGTCGACATCTGATTCCAGTCCTTGGGAAGACGTTGGACCAACACACTACGCTGCATGAGGATAGGGTCGGTGAGCATGAAACGGCGTTTCATGTCCTTGTTAGACCCGATGCCTACCGCCACGATGTCGACCTTGGCAGAGTCGAGGAGCATGTAACACGAATCCAGGTTCTCGTTGACCAGCATCTCCAATTCGAGGTCATGTTCTTTACAGAAATCGCTCAACAATTCGTACTCAAAGCCCGATGGTGTAGCGTTTTCCGTGTTGTAATTGATTATTTCACAATTGGTTACAGCAACCAATCGTCCGTTTTCGAGCACATGTTGCATCACCGTCAAGGTGTCGCGAAACTCAGGCTCATTCTCTTCGATTTCGGGTTCGTCGTGACATGAAAAAAATGCCAAACCAAGCGTCAACAATCCGAGGATAGAAAGTAATTTTATCTTCATTTCGTGCGTCTTAGAGGCCGTAAAAATAGTAATTTTTATTATTTGAAAGAAAAAACACGGGGTGTTTTGCTAAAATATGTACTTTTGCAGTCTTATTTTTAACACTTAGAATGGCCAAGAAAATACAAGATCCTGATTTTTGGTACTCCTTCTTGTTGCCTTACGTCAACTGGCACACACGGCGGTCCTACCGAAGGTTTGAGGTACACGGAAAGAAGCGCATCCCAAAAGGTGCCGCGCTGATTTTTGGCGTCAACCACAGCAATACGCTGATGGATGCCCTGGTACTGCTTTCGGCCGATAACATCCGCAAGGTGTTCATTGCGCGTGGCGACATCTTTAAGAACCCTGCGGTAGCCAAGATCCTGAACTTTTTGCGCATCCTGCCCATCTTCCGCATTCGCAACGGTGTGGCGGCCGTGCGCCAAAACGACGACTCGCTCAACAAGGCTATTGACGTCATCCACGACCATGTCGACCTCTACCTCTTCCCCGAGGGCACACACCGCACCAAGCACTCACTGATGCGCATGGGTAAGGGTCTGTTCCACATTGCCGTCGACGCCAACAAGCAGTTTGGCGACCAGAGTCCCGTCTACATCATCCCCACGGCCATTGAATACGGGGACTACTTCCGTTTCCGCTCCACGGCAATGATCCATTTTGGCGAACCCATCAACGTGACCGAGTTCTTCAAGAACACCACCGAGGAGAACGAAGCCGCCAACATCAACATCCTGAAAGATAGGCTCCACGAGGAAATCTCCAAACTCTTCACCTATATCCCTGACGATGAGGACTATGATGCCATTTGGGAAATCGTGAAGATGAAGAACGAGAAACGCGCCGGTAGCCTTTACAAGAAGATGCTGCGCAACCGTAGCACCGTCGAGAAAGTGTTGAAATACAAGGAAGAACAACCAGAAGAGGCCAAGAACTTGTTTGAACGGGTTGTGAAATTTGCCCAACGTCGTAAAAAAGAAAAGATTTCGGTCATTTCGGTAGCCAAAAAACGTCCCTTCCTCAATTCCTTGTGGATGTTCGCCGTTTTGCTGATTGCGTTGCCCTACTATCTGGCCTCGGCAGCCGTCAACTGGCCTGTGTGGGCCACCACTTGGTATATCCGCAGCCAACTGAAAGACCCGGCCTTTGGCAACACCGTCAGCTTCGGCGTCAGGTTCGTGCTCTTCCCTCTCGTCTTCATCGCCGGCACCATCGTGCTATTCTGCAACCTGCCATGGTATTGGGCTTTGGGAGGCACGATGCTGCTCTTCTTCTCCTATTCTGTCTTTGTCGACTACAACGAGCTGCTCCGCCGTTGGATCTCCCACATCCGTTGGAGTCTCAAGAAACGCTTGCGTGACGAATACAAATCACTGAACCTCAACAACCTATTCTGATGTCACAACGCTGGATCATCCCCGATATTCATGGCTGCGCGAAGACCTTGAAAGTGCTCCTTGAGAACATGCTCAAGGTGACAAAGAACGACGATATCTATTTTTTGGGCGACTACATCGACCGTGGTCCCGATGGCAAAGGCGTCATCGACTACCTGATGCACCTGCAAAAAGAGGAGTACAACGTGCATTGCCTTAAGGGCAACCACGAGGACATGTGCGTGAAAGCTTTTACCGTCGACCAAAAGAAAAAGTTCTTCGGTGGAAAATATCAGGAGCAAAAGGATTGGGAAGCCGTTGGTGCCAAGGCAACGTTAGATAGTTTCGGGGTGAAACATCCGCGTGAGATTCCGCAGCTTTACATCGATTGGATGAATGAATGCCTGCCTTATATCGAGTTGGAGGAATACATCCTCGTACATGCTGGCATGAATTTCAGCATCGCCGACCCGTTTGAGGACACGAAGAGCATGATGTGGACCCGCAGGTTCAGGGTCGACTTCAACAAATCACATGGCAAGAAAATCATCCATGGGCATATCCCTGTCGACTACAGTTTCATGAATATGGTCATCGAGCAAAACGACAACTATGATTTCATTGCCTTGGACAATGGCGTGTTTGTAACCGATAAACCTGGATTAGGAAATCTGACTGCCTTCAATCCTGATACGAAACAGATTGTGGCACAATCGAATATGGATTTCTGAACACGGAGATTTTTTCGAACACGGATTTCACGGATTTTCACGGATATATGTTGTAGAGACGCGCCATGGCACGTCTCTACCATTTAGCGTGTTCCGACGACAATTGCGTTTTTGAATTGTTTCACCTTGCCTTCGAAATTGAAGACCTCGGTCACGGCGACATAGACACCGACGGGGACCTTGTTGCCGTTGTTGTCGAGGCCGTTCCAGAGGACGCTGCCCTCCTGCCCTACCAGCTCGCCTTTTGCCAAGTGACGGATTAATTGTCCGGCCACATTGAAGATGTAGATGTTCATCGTGTAGCCCGCTTTATCGAAATGGTAGTTGATGAAACAGGCATCGTCGAAGCCATCGCCATCGGGCGAGAAGATGTCGGGGCTGACGGAGATTTCGTCATTGGAAGGTTCGGCGCTCTGCATCATCGAGTTTTCGTAGCCTGGCGTACCGAAATGCACATTTTCGGCGGCGGAATGCCAGTTGTTGGCATCCATGGAAGGTTGGTCGAAGGCGACGCGCTCCAAAGAAACGCCTTTCGTAACCTTGAGCAGTGGATAGTGCATCTTTTCAGAGAAGGCCATCTGGTCGACCACCGTGCCGTCCTTGCCCATCAGGATGGCCGTACCGCCCGCGTTGGCATAGCTCGGGAAGGATGCCATCTGCACGAAGTTGTCGGTCGGGCAGTCGTATTGTTGGCCAACGATGTCGCTGTTGGTAGAGAGCAAAACATAAGTCTTGGGCAGGAACAAACGACTGTCGGCGGTGATTTCCTTCAAGGTCGTATCGGCAGGATTGGGGAAACTCTCCTTGATGACACCGAGCATCAAATTGCTGAGGTCGAAAGTCTTGTCCATGTTGTTGTAGAGCTCCACATAATCCACACCTGGGGCGATGGGATCGAAGAGGATTTCATTAATAAGGATTTCGCCTTCGGCGATGTCGTTCGGGATGCCGAACTGCACGCGGGTATCGGCTTCAATGGTCGTACCCACGCAGTTGGTCACGCCATTAATAATCAAAGTGTAGACCAAACCTTGCTCAAATCCGCGGTCGAATTGAAGCTCCACGTAGGTACCGTCCATAGGATTAATGACCGTCAGCTGGGGATGTTCGTTCGTTTCTTCCACAAGGAAGTGTTGCGTTTCAAGAAGTTCAGCGGAGTTCATTTGTTGGTCGAACCACAGTTGGACAATTTGGTTGCCGAACATGCTCACGCGCTCCACTTTAGGTGCCACATTGTTCTCGCCATTCACCGAATTAATGCGGCCTGGCGTGCCACCCGAGGCATCCATGGAGGCGGTCCAGTTGGAGGCGCCAGCGCAAGGGTTCAGCGGGTCGATTTGCTCCACCGACCAACCGCCATTGGCCTTGTCGGGATCGTGGTACCAAGTGTTACTGAAGTTAACACGAGAAATTAGAACGTCAGCCTTGCTGTAGAGGTACATTGCCGAGGAAGCATTGCCCACCGAGAAGCTGCTGAAGCCGATGCAGTCGCCATATTGGCGCAACTCGGAGACGGCATCATTGTGGCAAAGGATGACATAGTCGTGCGGTGCAAGGACAAAGTTGCCAAAAGTGTTATCGTTTGAGCCGATTTGTATCTGCCAGTCTTTCAAGTCGATGCCAAACTCGGTGGTGTTGTAGAGCTCCACATACTCCCATTCGGGCAGACTCACCACGGGATTCGGGTCGGCCATAATCTCGTTGATGACAATATCGTATTCCGAGGCTTCGTAGATGGAAAAAGCCATGGTGGTCGGCTCCATCATGTTGTTCCACAGGTCTTTGATGCCACTGACGGTCAGCGTATAATTGATGCCATTGCCGATTTCGCGTTCCATCTCGAGTACCACAACGGCAGGATTGCCGCCGAAACTGACGGAAGCCGGATGACCCAAGCCGTTGTCGATGGAATAATTGTCGGGATTGAGCGCTGTGGTTTCGTTCAGCGCTTCGTTGAAGGCCAGTTGGAGATGCGTCAAGTCGAGCACTTCACAGGTCAGGAGTTGAGGTGGTTCGTGGTCGGCAATGCGGGGACCGACATAGACATTGTCGAAATAGATCTTCGTGGCGTTGCTCGACGTGAACTTGGACCAGAAGCCAAAATAGCCGCCACGACCGTAAGTGTCATCCGTCCCTTGGGCCTCAATGAGATAAATACCCGAGTTGTCATAGCATGTCTGAATCATCCAATTGCCTTCGCGGTCGCAAGTCACTTTTATTGAAACTGCGAACGAGGCCGCGATGGCACCTTCAGTGCCGCGACAGATTTGCTGTTGTCCGTCGGCATCCTTGCGGAACAAGGTGATTGCATCGCTGCTGCCGCCTTCGCCGAAACGGAGGAAATAGCCTTGTGTAACTTGCGACAGGTCGGTGTTATCGGCACTGAGCCAGACATCGGAATAGTTGTTGCCAGATGGTGCAAAGGCCTCGCGAATCCAAAACTGCCATTCCATGGACTCATACTCGCTGATGGGCAGGGAAAGGTAGGCCATGCCCTCGCCTTCCGCGTTGAGTTGGAGCTGTTTGCTGTTGTTCACCATATATTGCTCCGTCGTCCCCGACCATGTGGGGTTTTGGGTAAAGTCGCCGTCGGAAAAGTCGTCGGTGACTTGGGCGAGGAGGGTGAAGGGAAACAACAGCAGGAGTAAGAGTATCTTTTTCATGGTATTAGCAATTTAGGAGAGGACAAAAATAGGAATTTTTGAACTCTTCTGCAAAAAAGCCATGAAAAAGGCAAATCTATTTCAAAAAGAAAAGTCCCGGCGTGATGTCCAGCCAATGCAGTACCGTCTCGCCCCAGACGAGGATGAGCACCCACGAGATGGTCATCATGGTGATGCCGAACTTAAAGGCATCGGTCTGGCTGTATTGGTTGGTGTTGTAAAGCAACGCAGCGGGCTTGCTGTTGAAGGGCAACACATAGCAGTGCTCGATGAGCATGGCCACGGGCAGACTGAGGCTCATGACAGGGAAGCCGAAACGCGCCTCCACACCCAAGGCGATAGGCACGAAGACCATGGTGCGAATGGTCTTGCTTTGGAAGACCAAGCCCGAGTACATCATCAAGAAGGTGAGGATGACATACAGCACCCAGAAAGGCGTGTTAGCGGTGATGCCAAGGCTGTCGAAAGCGGCATTGACCATAGTGTTGGGCAGGTCGGTGGCATTGAGGCCAGAGCCCAAGGTATAAGCACCTGCCGAGAAGAGCATCAGGTGCCAAGGGATGTCGACATCGTTCCATTTCACCACGCCGATGCCTGGCAACAGAGCTAAGACTGCGCCCAACAGAGCGACAATGGTCTCGTCGATGTTGTGGAAGGTGCCCTTCGTGACCCAAAGGACAAGCACCAACACGAAGATAGCCACGGCCTTGTATTCTTCGGCCTTCATTTTACCCATGGCCTTCAGCTCTTCTTTCAAGCGTTCCAAGCCACCTTCGATTTGAGGCACCTGCTCCTCTTTCTTCATCGGGAAAAAGACGTATGTGCCCAGCAACAAGCCTATCACGAGAATCAAGGCACTCATCGGGCCGCAAGAGACAAGCCAATCAGCATAACCGAAATCGCAGCTACCGACGAAGCCTGCGATTAATGAAATGGCGAGCAGGTGGGCACCGCTACCCGTGTAGAACGCATTGGCACCGATATTCACCTGGAAGAGGTTCTGGATGACGAGGTTGCGGCCGAAGTTGTTGCGGTTGCCGTTGGAAGCACCATAGATGGCGCAAACCGTCATGAAGATGGGCAACATAATGGTGGCTTTCACCGTAGTGGCAGAGATAAAGGCCGACAGCACCAAATTAATGATCAAAAAACTCCAAAGGACACCTTTGGCACTCTTGCCGAACTTGATGACGAAGGCCAAAGCCAATCGTTTAGCGAATTGCGTCTTAACCAGCATACTCGCCAAAACGAAGGAAAGGATATTCAGCCACATCACAGGGTGACCGAGTTGGGCCAAGGCCTCCTTTTGTGTGGTGACATTACAGAGCACGATACCCAGGATGATGAACAGCGAGGTCAGGTAGTTAGGGATGGCTTCTGTCATCCAGAGGATGAGACCCGCAACGAAGATGGCAAGCATGGCGTAGTTGGTGCGGAGGAACTCCTCGAAGCCGATATCGTTGCAACGTTTCAGGGCTTTCTCGGTCAGCATCTCGGTGTTCAGGTTGTCGATGAAACCGATGTGGCAGCACCAATAAATCACGACGAAGGCGATGATGGCCAAGGGGCCGCCGAGGCGTGCCATCCAAATCTCAAAGTTGGATT
>JAEEGH010030270.1_pt1 | contig 10531 bp, 8 predicted proteins | sample 9134181 | NCBI WGS metagenome assembly JAEEGH01 (sample SAMN16246544, study PRJNA631951) | gut metagenome | biome: gut microbiome; feature: rumen; material: DP-attached | host: Bos | place: Iran: Karaj | collected 2018-10 | reverse complement strand
TCAGGCAAACCGCTGTTTTTGCTGTCACGAATACGGGATTGGTCCGTGCCATTGCGCTGTAATCAGATTCAGTGTTCATAAGAGAATACACCTGCTAATATATACAAAACAAAGTTGCCAAAATTGATATGGAAGCTAATCTATATTGCCAACAGAGTCTAGGAATTCTGCTCGCGCGCGGCGACGATATCTAAAAGGTAGCAGGGGGTAAAGAACTTGTCCATGAACTGGTAGTAGCCGACCAAGGGGAGGACGGCCTTGTACTGGTCAACCAGCAGGTCCTGTTCGATACGCATGTTACCCGGTCCGGCGATGACCATGACGTTCTGGTCGTCGGCCGAGTATGCCTTCCATTCGACCTTGTCTGTCGACGGGTTGCCGCAACGTGCGAAATTTGTCCACATCTGCTGAACGGCCGTGAAGACCTCATCGGAGACGTTTGTGCCGTTGAAGGGGCAGCTCGTCCCGACGCCGCGAAGATTGAACACGAATATGAGCTCCACGGAATGTGCTGCTCCAACCTCTGCATTGCTGCCCGGGTACGACCAGTAGTAGCAGAACGTCTTGTTGAAAGCACTTTGCGTGTCAAGCTGTTGGAGCATGGGGACTCTGAACATGAGATCATTTATGAACTCCGTCTCAATCAGTCCCGGTTCTTGGGACCTGCAGACCCGCCAGAATTTCTCGTAATACTTCTTGTCCTCTTCCTTTAGGCAGTGGGCTGCGTCGCCCACGGCGCGCCGGGCAAATATCTTTTGCTCTTCCATGGTCAGACACGGGCCCTCGCCCATGAACAACCTGGCCTCGTCGGCCGTGCTGCCTGCCATGATAGATATGTGCTTTGCATAGCCTTTCCGGTACAGCTCGATGGGCGCCTCGGGAAGCACCTCAGTTCCGTAGTAGGGACAGGACGTGAAATTGCCGACCGCTCCGACATACGCCGCCTGGAGTTCCTCTTCAGTCAGCGCCATGATGTCGTCCATGGTCTTGCAGCCGGTGTACTCGAGCAGCGCCTTCGTCTTGCCCTGCGCGGCTTCACAGTCGACCGGGAAGGCCAGGGTGGCCGAGCCGCTCTGGGCGATGACCTTCTGGAAATACCGGTTCGCCTCCTTCATGACCGGCAGAATGGAGACCGAGCCGCCGCCGGCGCTTTGTCCGAAGATGGTCACGTTGTCGGGGTCGCCGCCGAAAGCGGCGATGTTCTCGTGCACCCACCTGAGCGCCATAGCCTGGTCCAGCAGGCCGTTGCAGGGCGCTGTCTTGAAATTTTCGCCGCCGGGCACCGACGAGAAGTCCATGAAGCCGTACATGTTCAGTCGGTAGTTGATATTCACCATGATGATATCGCTATGCGCCTGAACGAGGTTGGCTCCGCTGTAGGAGACCTGTGAACCCGAGCCGACGACGTACGCCCCGCCGTGGATCCAGACCATCACCGGCTTCTTCTCGGTCTTGTCGTCGGCGTTGACCCAGATATTCAGGTAGAGACAGTCCTCGGAGACCAGCTTCTGTATACAATCCGGGTAGCCTAGTGAGCCGAAAGAACCCTTTCCGTAGTACCTGGCCTCGAAGACCCGGTCGCTCGCGTCCACGTACTCCGGCGCCTTGAAGCGGCGCTCGCCCACAGGCGGCTTCGCGTAGGGGATGCCCAGCCACGACGCGACCCCGTGCTCCTCGATTCCGACGAAGGTGCCGTTCACGCACTTCACTGCATGGGCCTCGTCGAAGCCTCCCGTGATTTCGCTGTTCAAGTACTCGTACGGCTCGTATCTGATTAGATCCTTGAATTCCCTTTTCATAGCTCGAATTCCTTTCTTTCCCTATAATGTAAAATACTTTGTCAGCGGGCAGGTACGCTCCCAGTCTATGATACCGTAATCGGCCATGTAATTACCTACGCCAAACTGGCGCACACCTTATTATTAATTAAAACAAAACAACCGCAGATAAATCTACGACTTGAACCACAAAAAATCACCGGACACTTTTATACGCCCGGTGAGGAGATTAAAACCTAAAGCACTACGAAGATATCTTTTACTGATTCACCTGTGTCCGCAACTGAATCGCCTCTGCAATATGCGCCGGTTGGATATCGTCGCTGCCGGCCAAGTCCGCAATAGTACGGGCCACTTTCAGGATCCGGTCGTAGCTGCGGGCGCTGAGCCCCAATTTGCAAAATGCGTTTTCCATCAACGTGTTGCAAGATGCATCCAGTTTGCAGAACCGTTCCACCTGCCGGTGATTCATGGAAGCGTTACAGAAAACGCCGTACCGTTTTAAGCGTTTCAGCTGAATCGTACGGGCCGCACAAACGCGTTCTCGAATCTGCGCCGACGTTTCTTCTGCCTCCGTGGTCCGCAAGTCTTCATATTTCACACGGGGCACATGAACCTGCAGGTCAATGCGGTCGGACAAAGGGCCGGAAATCTTGCGCTGATACCGTTCAATCTCAAAAGGACGGCAGGTACATTCTTTTGTCTCGTCACCAAAAAATCCACAGGGACACGAATTTTGGTTACACTCCACACATACAATGCAAGCGGGTAACTACCCTGTCTTAAGCCCCATAGAACCTGGTTCTATGGGGCTGTAGTTTTTTCAAAAAACATAGATTTAATATATCCATAAGTTTTATTTTTTCTTTTTCCTTTAGTCTTGACAGTCTCATCTGAATTTCATTATAACAAAACAGCCGCAGGAATTAAATCCACGGCTGTCAGGATAAAACGGATTTAAAACTTAAATCGATAATTCTCTCCAGCCTATTCGCGTTTCTCATATCAAATTGGCTGGAATAAAACTGTTAGACCTGTCAATCGGATACGGAGAATCGGTCATGCAAACGATTCCACCCGCTCCGACTTCCCTGCTTCCTTTTTGCAACACAGTAAAAACCTTTATCGTGCGGCGATCCGGTTCTGCAGATTTTTTGATTTCAAGCGGATGTAAAATGCCGTCCTGCTCGACGATCAGATCAATTTCCCGCTGATCTTTATCCCTGTAGAACGAAAAGATAGCAGGGTTCTTTCCGTATGAAAATGTGCGCAACATTTCACCCACAACGTAATTTTCAAAATAATGGCCTGCAACAGCGCCGTTCATTAACGCGTCGCGGCTTGTCCAGGATGACAGAAATGCGCACAACCCCGTATCGCAAAAGTAGAGTTTGGGCGTTTTTACCAGCCGTTTCAGTTCATTATTGTAATACGGCTCCAGAAGAAAAACGATTCCCATATTCTGTAACACTTTTACCCACTCTTTTGCCGTCACCCCGGAAACATCAGCCGCGGCGGCAAGGTCGCTGTAATTCAAAAGTTGCCCGCTGAAGGCCGCGCAGGCTCGCAGAAATTTGCGGAAACCGACAATATCTGTGATCCCGTTATCATCTACTGCATCGCGCATCAGATAAGTATCAATATAAGAATTCCAGTATTCGGCCGCCTGTTCCTTATTCAGGTTAACCATTTCCGGCATTCCGCCAAGCCAGATATGGGAAAAAGTGGAAAGGATATTATTCTCCGGAAACAGGCTGCTGCGTTTTTGCAACGATGCAAACGCAAAGTCTAACGGCTCTTCCGGAAAAATATGCACTAATTCACGCTGGGAAAGGCTGAACATTCTCAGGATACAGATACGCCCTGCCAAAGAATCTCCCGCCTGCTTCAACAGCTTTTTGCTTTGGGAACCTGTCAGCCAGAAAAGGCCACGCTCATCTGAATTATCACAGATTATTTTTATTGTTTCAAAAAGCTCCGGAGCTTTTTGCGCTTCATCAATCAATACAGGCGGTTTATATGTCTGGAAAAAGAGCTTTGGGTCTGACTGTGCAAGTTCCCTGTCTCTGGCGTTGTCCATGGATACGTATGCCCTGTTCTGGTCTGCTGCCAAGTGCTTCAGCATGGTAGATTTACCCACCTGTCTTGCGCCTGTTACCATTATTGCTTTAAAAACAGAACTCATGCTCAGAAACTTGCGTTCCAGTTCGCGTTGAATGTATTCCATCATTCTCACCTCGTCTAATCTAAAGTCAACTTTATTTTAGCCGAAACTAAGAATGCTGTCAAATCCATCCGCAAGAATCTTTGTGCTAAATAAGGATAACATGCTTTTCACCCAATATTTCTTTTTGTAACGCAAAAGCCTGTTCCTGTAATGGCAACGTTTCTTTATATCGACCTAACAACGATAATAAATTGGCTAAACCTAAAAGCGCGTCCCGTTTTTGCCGGAACGCACCTTAATAATTATAAACCACTTTTTTAAGATTTTCCGGAAAAAATTGCCGCGTGTACGGTTCTTTTGCATCTTGCAGCATAGTTTCACTGAAGAGTTCTTCAACGATTTGACCTGTTTCCATTACATAAACACGATGAGACAGCAGACGTACTACAGAAGAATTATGCCCAACAAATATAAGGGACATGTTTCTTTCTTTGGCGATTTGCGAAAGCAATTCCAAAATGGCCCGCTGCGTGAGAATATCTAAAGCGCTGGTCGGTTCATCCAGCAAAATCACTTCCGGATTCAATGCTAATGCCCTGGCGATGACGACTCGCTGCAGTTGCCCACCGGATAGTTGATGCGGCAACCTGTCAAGAAATGTTTCTTCTAATTCAACCTGTTTTAAAAGGGCAATAGCCTGCTCTCTTCCATCCCCTTCCAGTCCTCCGAAACTGCGAAGGCTTTCCAGTAAATAGGTCTGAATCGTCATATAGGGGCTGAATGTTGACATGGGATTCTGAAATACCATCTGGACCTTTTTGTGATATTCCCGCAGGCTTTTCCGGGAAACAAAATCTAATGTCTGCCCACGAAACTGAACCGTTCCCGAAACCGGAGTTTCCAGTCCGGCCAGAATACGCAACAATGTACTTTTTCCACATCCGCTGAGACCGATGATGCCAATCGATTCTCCGGAATGAACTTTTACGGAAACACCTTTCAACGCCTCTAAGCGGTCTCTTCCTTTACCGTAAATCTGCCGTAACTCCCGTGTTTCCAAAAGAATATTGTCATTCAATGAGACGCGCCTCCTCCATCGTGGGCATAGATCGGATCAGTTCCTTTGTATAATCGTTGGAAGGATGGTGTAAAATCGTTTGGGTATCTCCTGATTCTACAATTTTTCCGCTGTACATCACGCTAACAGTATCAGCCAGCGTTTCTGCAACTTTCATATTGTGCGTCACCATCAGTATGGCTGTACCGGTATTCTTATTCAAAACTTTTAATTCGCCCAAGATTTTTGCCTGTGTAACAATATCCAGCGCGCTGGTCGGTTCGTCTGCCAGAAGCAGTTTCGGTTTTGTCAGCATCGCCATTGCGATTGAACTGCGCTGTAACATTCCGCCAGACAGTTCAAATGGATACAGTTTTAACAGGCGTTCCGGATCATCCAGCCTCATTTCCTGCAAGGCCTGGGCAGAAACCTCCAGACAAGTCTCCTTTTTCATTGCAGGGTTCCTGTACTGCAAGAATTCCACAAACTGATCACCAACTGTCATTAGAGAATCAAAATAGGATTCCGGATTCTGGAAAACCAGGGCGATGCGGCTTCCTAACAATTGACGCCGTTTCTTTTCATCCACCGCCAGCAGATCTGTATCGTCAAACACAATCGTACCGGCAGTAATATGAACCCCTTTGGAAGAAATCCCCGCTATTGCGTGAAGTATGGTGGATTTTCCGCTCCCGGTCCCGCCTACCAGGCAATGAATCTCACCTTCGTCTAGGCGCAGCGAAACACCTTTAACGGTTGGTTTGTTTCCGTATGAAATTGACAGATTGGTAATATCAAGCAGTTTCTTCATAATTATTATGACAGCCTCTTTAAAAAGGCCATACCCGATTAAAAGTATGGCCTTTCGGATTGCATTTCTTACATCGTGGTGTCCTTACTGATCAGATAATAATCCAAAGGATACTTTTTCAGATTCTTAACGCTGTTTTTGGTTACGATAATCGTCTTACTGGATACCAGGAACAGATCCGGGGTATCCTGCAGCAGGATCTTCTGGGCTTCCGTTTCCAGCTCGACGCGTTTGGCTGCGTCAAACTCACCTGCCAGTTTGGCGATAACGGCATCGTATTCCGGATTGGAGTATTTGCCGTAGTTGTCCGCGCCTTTGGTGGAGAAGTTCTGCTCCAGAATACGCTGACCGTCACCGGTAACAGCGGTAATATAGCTGTTCAGAGACATATCAAATTTGCCTTCTTCCAGATTTTTCTGAGTATCGTCCATCTGGCGGATATTGATTTTGATACCGGCTTTGGCAAGCTGGGCCTGCAGGGCTTCCGGAATTGCCGTTTTCTTGAAAATCTGCAGAGTCAGTTCAAAAGGCTTTCCGTCTTTCTCAATGACGCCGTCGCCGTTAGTATCCTTAAAGCCTTCCTGAGCCAGCAGTTTCTTGGCTTCTTCCAGGTTAAAGGTCTGTTTGTTCAGTTTTTCAAAACCGATTCCGGCAGCTTTTGGGAATACAGTGCCGCAGGGTTCACCGTTGAACAGCTTCGCCATAGCGTCGCGGTCCACTGCCATAGCCATGGCTTTACGGACATTTGCGTTCGCAAGGAAGGGGTGTTTTAGGTTCAGGAAAGCGAATTCAAGCCGCAGGGAAGGAACCTCCAGAGTGTTGAATTCACTCTTGCCTTTGAACAGGTCGGCGCCTGCTTTGTCCAGTTTCTGGGCAATATCAATTTCGCCGGACTGCAGCGCCATCGCGCGGGTGTTATCGTCTTTAATCAGTTTCACGGTAATGGAATCCAGTCCCGGCTTGCCACCCCAGTAATTGGGGTTTGCTTTTAATTCAATCACTTCGCCAGATTTAAAGGACGTAACCATGTAGGGAGCAGTGGTTACCGGAGTCTTGGCTATCTCTTCCGCCGGTTTGGAAGTATCGATGATGGTAAACAGCGGCTCAGAAAGGTTATACATCAGGGCGCCGTAAGGGGCTTTTGTCTTATAGATGATGTTCTCACCGTCAACTTTAATGGAATCCAGGTTTGCGTTGGCCGCCGCCCGTTTGTCCTTGCCTACGGCGCGCTCAATGGTCTTCTTTACATCTTCCGGGGTCATTTCCTTGCCATTGCTGAATTTAACACCTTTACGGATGTGGATCTTCCAGGTCACCGGATCCACCTGTTCCCATTTGTCAGCCAGCACAGGGGTCAGCTTCATATTTTCATCAATGGTCGTCAGGCATTCGGAAGCACCTGCACGGGCCAGACTCCAGGCATTCCAGCCTTCTGCGGGTTCCAGGCTTTTATCCAACCAGAACAGGGCAATGTTCATATGCTTTGCCGCTGATTTTTCCGTTTTGGCCGGAGCCGGTTTTTTGTCCCCGCCGCCGCAGCCTGCAATCATGAGGACTGCCGCAAGCAACGACAACGCGCACAGCAAAAGCTTTTTCATTCGTTTTCCTCCTTTAATAAACATATAATTTATCTTTTATCAGGTCTCCTTGGGGTCAAGGATATCCTGTAAACGATCGCCTAATAGATTAAACATAATCACATGGATAAAAATCAGAAACCCCGGGTAGAACAAAAGCCAAGGCGCCCGCTGCATAAACTGCTTGCCTTCACTCAGCATATAACCCCATTCGGGAGTGGGCGGCTGCGCCCCCAGACCTAACAGGGACAAGGAAGAAAGCAACAGCAGCTTATCGCCAAAGTCCTGGGTAGCAACAACGATAATATGAGGGAATACATTGGGTAGAACATACTTGAATAAGATACGTACGGATCCGACGCCCCCCATATGTGCCTGTTTTATAAAATTACTTTCCCTGAATTCCAGCACCAAGGAATGGGAAATCCGCGCATAGGTGATCCAGCTCACCGACATAATGGCAATCGTCGTCGTAACAATGCCGTTGCCGAAAATGCTGACCATAACAAGAACCAGCACCATGGATGGAATAGCAAGAACTACGTCAAGAAAACGCATAAAGCTCTGTTCTACAGCCCCGCCTGCCAGAGCCGCCATAATTCCCACAGTTGTACCTGCAAGAGAGATAAAAACTACAATACCGATCGTCATTAGTAGGGATGACTTCCCGCCATATAAGAGCCTTGACAGAAAACATCGGCCAAGCTGATCCGTTCCCAGGGGATATTGCCCCGATGAATCCAGAAGCGCATGATCCGCATGAATCTCAATCGGACTATTGGGAGCGAACTGAGGTGCAAACAGGAAGAACATCACCAAAAGGATGTTAAGCGTCAGTAACAGGCAAAATATTTTGTTATCTATAATTTTCTTTATCCAGATATTCATACCGCTTTTTCTGTTAACCTGACTTTAGGGTTGATCAGGCATACCAACATATCGGCTGCCAGATTCACAAATGTATAAATGATAGCCATCCAGACAACATACGCCTGTAGAACCACATAATCACGGTAGGCCACTGCTTCCAAAGCCACACTGCCTATACCCTGCCAGCCGAATATGACCTCAACAACCATGGAACCGCCAAGCAAATCGCCAATAGACAGGCCCAGCATCACAAGAATACTGATGGACGCGTTTGGAATAATATGGCGAAGATAGATTCTTGTATTGGAATATCCCCTGGCTTTCAAACCGGTAACATAATCTTTATTGATTTCCGCCACAATACCGGAACGGATTCGTCTGCAATACAGGGCAATCAACCAAATCGCAAGCGATGTTGCAGGCAAAATCAGATGCTTAAAATCGCCGCTTCCCATTACAGGCAAAAGGCGTAATCGTACTCCCATCCAGTACATCAGTAAAAGCCCCAGCCAAAATGTGGGCATGGCCGTACCCCAAAAGGAGAAAAGGCGTATCGCGTAATCAATCCATCTGTTACGGTAGACCGCTGCCAATATCCCCAACGGGTAAGCAAAAACAAGCATAATCAACACTGCTGAAAACGTCAGCAATACTGTGTTCGGAAGTTTGCTCTTCATGATTTCAGCTACCTGCTGATTTGTATCGTAGGACGAGCCCCAGTCGCCTCGCAGTGCCTTAGTAAGCCAGTTCGAATACTGTTGTACAAAACCCTTGTCCAGACCTAATGCAGCTTTTTCCTGGGCAATGACTTCAGCCGGCGGCATCTCTCCCCGTTTTGCATATTTCATAGTAATGGGATCAGATGGAGCCATATATAAAAGGGCAAAAGAAAACACCGATACGATAAAAACAACAGGAACAAGAGCAATAACCCGTCTAAAAAAATACCGTAACATCTTTTTTCCCGCTCCTTCATAGGCTCCGAAATATTGTCATTTTATATTAATAATATCATTTACTATTAAATAAGTCAACCTAAATTGTCTTCATTATTGACAGATTAACCCCTTTTACAGAATTGCGCAATAAAAAAACTATACAAAAAAAGCCGCAGAAAAATCTACGGCTATAAGAAAAAATACTGTGTTAAAGTTGCTTTTACTGATTCACCTGCGTCCGCAGCTGGATTGCTTCTGCAATATGCGCCGGTTGGATATCGTCGCTGCCGGCCAGGTCCGCAATGGTACGGGCCACTTTCAGAATCCGGTCGTAGCTGCGGGCGCTGAGTCCCAATTTGCAGAAGGCGTTTTCCATCAACGTGTTGCAAGATGCATCCAATTTGCAGAACCGTTCCACCTGCCGGTGATTCATGGAAGCGTTACAGAAAACACCGTACCGTTTTAAGCGTTTCAGCTGAATCGTACGGGCCGCACAAACGCGTTCACGGATCTGCGCCGACGTTTCTTCTGCTTCCGTGGTCCGCAAGTCTTCATATTTCACCCGGGGCACATGGATCTGCAGGTCAATGCGGTCGGACAAAGGGCCGGAAATCTTGCGCTGATACCGTTCAATCTCAAAAGGACGGCAGGTACATTCTTTTGTCTCGTCACCAAAAAAACCGCAGGGACAAGGGTTCTGTTTTCAACGCCACACATATAAAGGAAGCGTAAAACATATAGGATCCCTGAACACTGTTGGTTGTCACGGCATAATCTTCCAATGGCTGAAGTAGTACTACAAGCACCACCCTGGAAAATACCGGGAACTCGTCCAAAAACAGCACACTGTTGTGACTCAGCGTCACTTCCGCCTGCATCTAAACGCCGATACAATCAATGAGATTTATTTTTCAGCCTCAATATGCAGCCCAGAGGTTGCATACAGAATCTTGCACTGTTGCTTTTTACAGTAACAACCCTTTGAAGTTTTAGTTTAGCCAGCTTCATACTAAAGCGCTGCTAACAACATCATACAGTACTAAAGACGCAAAAGAGTATATTTGTCCAAAAAAGTGTCCAAAACCTGCAGGACAAAAAGATAAAGTCCCCGCCGATACAGACGGGGACTGGGATTGCAATGGTGATCGACCGGGGGCTCGAACCCCGGACCCACTGATTATTTTTATTGTTTCAAAAAGCTCCGGGGCTTTTTGCGCTTCATCAATCAATACAGGCGGTTTATATGTCTGGAAAAAGAGCTTTGGGTCTGACTGTGCAAGTTCCCTGTCTCTGGCGTTGTCCATGGATACGTATGCCCTGTTCTGGTCTGCTG
>JAEEGH010030269.1_pt1 | contig 10532 bp, 10 predicted proteins | sample 9134181 | NCBI WGS metagenome assembly JAEEGH01 (sample SAMN16246544, study PRJNA631951) | gut metagenome | biome: gut microbiome; feature: rumen; material: DP-attached | host: Bos | place: Iran: Karaj | collected 2018-10 | reverse complement strand
GATACGCAAGCGTCATCGAGATGATGGATGAAGAAGCGGTAGACAGCGTGCCTGAGTTCCCGTACGCTTGCGCAGTACAGTACAGACAGGTACGCGGGCGGACTTTACTGCCGGGTTCGGGATGGGACCGGGTGTTACCCCGCCGCTATGGCCGTCTTACCAGAACCATGCATGGATGGCTGGTATATAACTTTTTCTCAAATGCGATTGAGCCAGACAGTGCCGGAAGCCGAATGCGGGTTTGTCCTGACAGGCTTTATTCTTAAATTCCTAGAATTACGAAGCCTCGTGTGGAAGGCGGTTCTCGCTCAATGGCCTTGGACATAGGCAAAGGGGCCTGCATGATCGGTGGTCGACCACTCTACGACGGGCATCATCGGCGGCTTCGCAGGAGCGATAGACGAATCCGCCGCTCAGGTAGCCTCGGTCGAGGGGGCCCTCAGATCTTTCCTCAACACTCTTCTCATGTGTTTCATCATAATCTCCGGGCATGCCCGTTTTGCACTACTTGCTCCTCAAGATCCTCGATGGTCCCATCCATCCGATAGACTGCGGTCAGATGCCTATGGGGTCCATAGGAGAAGGTGTTGCCTTAGGGATAATGCGATGGTACTTTCATTATTCGTGGCGGTGATGGATTCGTTCATCATTAGGAAAGCCAGGGGAAGCTTCTCGGCTGCCGATGTAGAACCAGATGTCTGATGATGGGTAAGTCGTGCCCATCCTTTTTCGACTGCACGTCGCCACGGTTCTGCGAGTCGGAACGATAACGTTTTTAAACCCTGTGGGTTAACGGCCCATGAACAACAATGGTAGGTTCTGAATACGAAGAGGATTCCGAAAAGGAAATGATTGATGAAGAGAGAGGGGACAGCGGGCTGTCCAGAGGGAGCTCGAAGACCAAGGAGTCTGTGAGCCTGGAGTACGATGACGATCTCGATGACGAGTTCGTCGATGATGAAGAAGAGGAATATGATGAGGGAGCCGAAGATGGCTCCGATGATGCGGACGATGACGCCGAAGATGACGATTACGCAAAGAAGAGGCGCGATTTTGTTCCTAAATCGAAGATGGAACGCAATGCAGTCCGCAAGGGTCAGCGCGATGATTTCAACAAGAAATCGAAAGGATACAAGCGCGACTATCGCACTGAGTGGAAAGTTCCGAGAATACCCACCGATGCTTGGGTTTCGAAGAAAGAAATCTACGAAGGAACCTACGTTGAATCTGACAGTTCTACAAAGAGATATGAACCCGATGGATACGAACGCCGTCCCCGCTATGGTGACGATGACAATTCCGGATTCAGGAGAGACTACGGGGACCGCCCCCGCCGCGACTTTGGCGACAGACCTAAAAGGGACTTTGGCGACAGGCCCCGCAGAGATTTCGGAGACCGCCCCAAGAGGGACTTCGGTGACCGCCCCCGCCACGACTTTGGCGACAGGCCCCGCAGAGATTTCGGAGATCGTCCTCGTCGTGATTTCGGCGACAGGCCGAAAAGGGACTTTGGCGACAGGCCCCGCAGAGATTTCGGAGATCGTCCGAGGAGAGATTACGGAGACCGCCCCAAGAGGGACTTCGGTGACCGTCCTCGTCGCGACTTCGGAGACAGGCCCCGCAGAGATTTCGGCGACAAGCCTCGTCGCGACTTCGGAGACCGCCCCAAGAGGGACTTCGGTGACCGTGCTCGTGGCGGTTTCGGTGACAGGCCGAAAAGGGACTTCGGAGACCGCCCCCGCCGCGACTATGGCGACAGGCCGAAAAGGGACTTCGGAGACCGCCCCAAGAGGGACTTCGGAGATCGTCCTCGCAGAGATTTCGGCGACAGGCCGAAAAAGGACTTCGGTGACCGCCCCCGCCGCGACTATGGCGACAGGCCTCGTCGTGATTTCGGAGACCGTCCGAGGAGAGATTACGGCGACCGCCCCAAGAGGGATTACAAGGGTCGTTCTTCTTCCGATTCCGGAAGCAAGTTCGATTCTTGAACCATCCTTATTTAAAACTTTGGGAGGTTTCATCCTCCCATTTTTTGTTTTGGTATTTGAACCAGTTTTTGTCTTCAACGATGTATATTTCTGTTTAATGAGTTGTCAATATAATCCAAACCTTTAAAAATAAAATAATGACGTGTCAACATTATGGTAAGTGGATATAGCGCAATCGAGCACGGGGGAAACTTGCCGAACGATACGGAAGGGGTTCCCGAGAACAGATTGGAACTTGCAGAGACCTATCAGAAGATCGCCAACATCTACAAAGGGATGGGATTGTACAAAGAGGCCATCGCCAGCTTTGAGAAGTCTCTCGATGTGCTGCTGGTTTCCTGTCCGGAGAACCGTCCAGATCTAGGCGATATATATCACGGAATAGGCGAATGCTGCAACTGTCTGGGAATGCATCAGCAGGCTCTCTCCAGCTTCGAGATTGCGCTGGAGGCCTATAACGAGGATTCATCCCACCGCAGCTCCGTGATTGCTTCCGTCCATTACAAGATCGGATGCACACTGGAGGCTATGGGCCTTAGCGACGAGGCTTACGAACGCTACATCATCGCTCTCGACATCTGGAAACGCTCATGTACAGGCAACATGGCCATGATCACCGATGCCAACTGCAGGGTAGGAAGGTTCCTCATGTCTATCAGATGCTTCTCCAAGGCCCATAAGAACTTGAAGGAGGCTCTCGAAGGCGCCAAGGCCATGGGCATGATGGAAGATCCTTGGACAGCTTCGATCTACAACAACCTGGGCATATGCTGTTGGCACATCAAGAAGCACGAAGAGGCCGCCGAGTGCTACAGGAACGCCCTCAGGATATGGTCCGTCACCCTTCCCAGGAACCATCCGTTCATTCCGGCCCTCTACCAGAACATCGGGTTCCTCTATTCCGACATGGGATGGTACGAGGAGGCCCTGGACAACTACGTCAAGGCGCTGGACCTGAAGCTGACCCAGTCTTCCGAGGATTACACCGGAATCGTCACCATCTATGAAGGCATGGGCGTCTGCTACTTCCGCATGCACATGTACGAGAAGGCTATGGATTACTACCGCAAGGCCCTGGATACGATCATGTCCTCGATCCCGGAGGAGACTGAAGGCATCGGATTCTTCAGGGACAGGATAAGCCAGGAGTATGCAGAAGCCGACCAGGCGCGCATGTACAGATGAGGTGTAATATTTATAGGACAAAGAGTGGCATTAATTGTTACTCGAGCAGTAATAATTAATATCCATCTTTTGCTATCCGACTCTCGTGAGAAGGATAGCGATCTACGGAAAAGGCGGGATAGGGAAATCCACAACATCTTCGAACATCACCGCGGCCCTCTGCGAGCGTGGGCTCAAGGTCATGCAGGTCGGGTGCGATCCGAAATCGGACTCCACCAGGCTCCTCCTCAACGGGAAGGCTGCTCCGACCGTGCTGGATTCCATCCGCGACGGAGGGTCGCCCACTCTCGATGACATCGTCTCCGAAGGCTACGGAGGCGCCCTCTGCGTCGAATGCGGAGGGCCCAAGCCCGGCACAGGATGCGCCGGTAGAGGGATCATAGCCGCTTTTGAGACTCTTGAAAGGCTCGGCGCCGTGGAGCGCTACAATCCGGACGTCATGATATACGACGTTCTCGGAGACGTCGTCTGCGGAGGCTTCGCGATGCCCATCCGCAACGGATACGCCAACGACATCTTCGTGGTCACCTCCGGCGAGATGATGTCGCTCTACGCCGCGGGGAACATAGTCTCCGCCGTGAGGAGCTTCTCCGACAGCGGGTATGCCAGGTTCGGCGGATTCATACAGAACTCCAGGAACGTCAAGGACGAGACCCGCAAGGTCAAGGAGGCCGCTGAGGAGCTGGAGACCGAGGTCATCTCGATCATCCCCCGGTCCGACACCGTCCAGGAGTGCGAATCCAGGTCGATGACCGTCATTGAGGGCGCTCCCGATTCCGAGCAGGCGAACATCTATCGCAGCCTGGCCTCCTCCCTGCTGGAGCGTTCCAAGGACGCCGCCGGCGGGCTCAAGGGATTCTGAGGGATGGTACATGGTTATCGGATCCTATCTGTTCAGCGCACAGCATTACGAACGCCAGCAGCCTTCCGGCATCGCGGAGGCGATATGATGGAGGCCCTGGTTCTGGACATGACCCACGGCGGCTACATAATCGCCGAGCGCCTGGTGGACCTTGGATGGAAGGTCTCCTGCGTGGACGTGTACCACAACTCCACCGAGGAGTGCAGGGAGAGGCTCGAGGCGAAGGGGCTGAAAGCTCTGGACGAGTCCCCTCCGGGTCATTTCGATGTAGTTTTCATGCCTGCGCACTGTCCCGATTCATTCATAGGCGACGCAGTCTGCGACAATAGGATGACATTCACCGAGGCTGTCGGCATGCTGATAGACGACGATCTTCCGTTCAGGATCGAGGTCACCGGGGTCAAAGGGAAGACCAGCACATGCTACCTGGTAGCCCACGCTTTGAGTTACATCGGGAAGAAGGTGTTCCTTCATTCGTCCCGCGGCCAGGGCCCATACGAGGGCACCCACAAGGTCACGGCATGCAGGAGCATAGCGCCCCCGTCCATCCTGGAGCTGCCTGATAAGGGCTATGACGTGGTCATCTCCGAGGTATCCTTGGGAGGGAGCGGGAAGGCGGACATCGCGGTCATCACAAACCTGGTGGACGACTACGGCATCGCCAAGAACACCAGGAAGGCCTCCGAAGCCAAGGCCCAGGCCCTGACCTCCAAGGTGAACATAGTCAGGAAGGACGAGGAGGACCTCTGGAGCAGGCTCAGGCCCGACGTCAAGCTCACAACGTATTCAGACAACTGTCGCGTCATAGGGGCCCAGAAGCTCGGCGAGCCTCTGAGGATAGAGCTCACATACGCCGGCAGGAAGGCCCAGGCCCTCTTGGACGGCTCCTACCTGTCCAGGCAGTATCTGCCCTCAATCGATATCGCGTTGAAGGTCCTGGAGGCTTTGGACGTGCCTCTGGAGGACGTCATCGGCTCCTTGGAATCGTTCAGAGGAGTTCCCGGAAGGGGGGAGGTCTCCGGAAAGGAAGGCTGCTGGAGGATCACCGAGAGGAACCCCGGGATCTCCCACATTTCCATCGGGATGACGATGGGCTGCCTCAAGGAGCTCGGCGCTCTGGACGGATGCCTCGTGGTGGTGGATCCCGTGAGCAAGAAGGTATGCGACAAGATGAATGCCCCGCTCATCAGGGAAGTGCTAGACAGCTACGGGGTCGAGTATGCGATCACCGACGGCAAAGGGGAGCAGGTGGACACTTCAGGGCATCCAGTGGTCGTCACGTTCGTGAAGGAGGCCTGGCAATGAGGATCATCCATCCCCGCCCGAACCCCATAGTCGCCGCCATGTACACGCTCAGGGACCTCAACGTGGACGTCATCGTCGTGCACGGTCCGGCAGGGTGCTGCTTCATGGCGTCGAGGATGCTGGAGGAGGCCGGCGTCAGAGTGGTCACCAGCGGCCTGAAGGACGACGACCTCATCTTCGGGGGGATGAAGCCTCTGGTGGAGACTCTGAAGATGGCCTACGACAAGTTCAAGCCCAAGGTCATAGCCGTTATCGGGACCTGTTCCAGCATGATCATCGGGGAGGACATGGGAGCCGCCATAAGGCAGGCCAACCTCGACTGCACGGTGTTCCCCGTGGACTGCCACGGATGCACCGGGGACAACACCACCGGGGCCATACTCGCCCTGGAAGCGGCCAACGTCGCCGGCCTGCTCTCCGACGAGGAGAAGGACAGGCAGGTATCGCTGATGAAAGCGGCCACCTCCATGGAGAAGAGGGTCGGAATGGCGGGAAGGGAATATCTCTCGCCCACAAGGGGCCCTACGAAGCTGTCCGCGGCCAACAGGATGATGAACGCCTTGAGGGACGGGAAGAAGGTCTGCTGCGTCATGCTGGCCAAGAAGGAGCTGGCGTTCCGCTTCGCAGACATGTTCCTCGCTCTCCACCAGGCCCAGCAGAAGCTAGGTGGAGACCTACTGCTTCTGGGAAACCTCGACGTCAACCTCGGTCTTCCGAGGATCAGGGGCTACGCCGAATCCATAACGTCGGAGCTCAAGGAGAACGGGGTGGAGTTCGAGGTCGTGGGCGGTCTCGACGAGTACGCCCTATTGGGAGACAGGATGAAGGAGAAGGTCGAAGACTACAGTCCCGACCTGCTGATCATCATCGGGATACCCCACGCCTACCCCGAGCTGAAGGAGGGCCAGATACTGGTAACCGACCAGCCCAGACAGCTGGCGAACTACCTGTCCATGGGACTGGACGCGGTCGGGGAGATAGCCTCCCATTCCATGGTGATGGGCGCCAAGACCATAGTTCCCCTGGAGACTGGCGATACGATCAGGGAGCTGCTCGAATGAAAGGCCTGGTCATAGCCGGCGCAGGAAGCGGCGTCGGGAAGACCTCGATAGCGACCGGGATAATGTCGTCCCTCTCGAAGACGATGAAGGTCCAGCCGTTCAAGGTCGGACCCGACTTCATAGATCCGATGTACCACACCGTGGCTACCGGCAGGCGTTCCAGGAACCTGGACACTTACATGGTCCCGGAGGACAAGCTCCGCGGAGTGGTAGGCTCGTCTTCAAAGGATGCGGACATCTGCATCGTGGAAGGGGTGAGAGGCCTTTACGAAGGATTGTCCGGAACCTCCGACCAGTGCTCCACGGCGGAGATGGCCAAGATACTGGGTCTTCCTGTGGTTCTGGTTATGGACGTCCGCTCTCTCACGAGGTCCGCCGCCGCCATGATTAACGGCCTGATGTCCTTCGATCCCGGCGTCAACGTGCGCGGAGTCATTCTGAACAACGTCTCCGGGAAGCAGCATGAGGACAAGCTCAGGGAAGCCATCGGAAGGTACTGCGACGTGGAGATCGTCGGCGTGGTCCATCGCCACGAAGGATGCGAGCTCAAGAACAGGCACCTCGGTCTGAAGACTGTCGACAGCTCCTCCGAGGAGGACGTCAGGAAGCTGGAGGCCCTTGTTGACGACCTGGACGTGGATGCTCTGATGGGCATATGCGAGTCCAGCGAGGTCGATCTTCCTCAAGGCTCCCCTTACACCGAGCACGAAGCCGGAGCCAAGGTCGCAGTCCCTCTGGACGATGCATATTGCTTCTACTACAGCGAGAATCTCGAATGCCTCGAGGCGGCCGGTATGACTATAGTGAACTTCAGCCCTCTGGCCGGTGACCCTTTGCCGGATGCGGACATGTACTATCTAGGCGGAGGATATCCGGAGGTGTACGCCAACCGCATCTCGGAGAACAAGGATTTCCTGGAAGGCTTGAAGGCGGCATCGGACGAAGGGCGTCCCATCCTGGGAGAGTGCGGAGGCCTGATGACCATGTGTAGGACTATAGTCCAAAAGGACGGAAGCAGGCATCCCATGGCCGGCATATTCGATGCGGATGCCGTCATGTGCGGAAGGCACGGCCCGAAGTACGTGATCGCCAACCCCACGGGATCCAACCCTCTGTTCAAGGAGAAGGTGAGAGGCCACGAGTTCCATTACTCCGAGCTCGACATCCATTCCTCGTACGGCTTCGGCTTCAACATGGAGCGCGGGTATGGCATCAAGGACGGCATGGACGGGCTCTGCATCAAGAACTCCTTGGGAGAGTACATGCACCAGAACGCCCTGTCGGTGGACGACTGGGCGAAGACGATGGTGGAAAGGATAGAATGAAGAAGAGGCGGGGAACCCCGCCCCTGGTTTCAGCAGAATTTTACCTTGTCGCTCTCGAGGACTTCGTTCCAGAGCCTGATGGTCTCCTGAGCGTCCTCCTCGTCCATTATCTGGATGGCGAATCCGGCGTGGACGACGGCCCAGTCACCGACCTTGGCCTCGACCATAGAGAGGTTGGCCTGCCTCGTGGCTCCGCCGAAGTCGACGTTCCCCATGTCGCCTTCAATGCTCACAATCTTGCCAGGTATCGCTAGACACATGATATCATCCTGAAATCAGCTTAATTATCGCTTCCGCAGGCTCGCCGTTGGATTCGGAGAGGGCTTTCACGGCCGCATCGCGTTCGCAACCCGTCTGGCTCATGACGAGCTCGATGTCCTCGTCGCTGAACGTGGGGGTCTCCACCGCGGTCTCGCCTTCTCCGATGGCCCTTACGGTCTCGGGTCCGGTGACCTGGTAGCTCTTCCCGCCGGGCATCTCAATGCAGATGACGTCGGCTGCCTTGATCACAGTCTCGCTCGTCTTGGTCCTTATAACGACCTCCACGACGTCAGGGATGGCGGTCTGCTTGATCCCCATCTTCTTCATCGCCTGTTTCATCTGGCGGTCGTTCATCTTCATTCCCGGCATCATGACACTCCCACTGTCGGCATTCCATTTAAATTAACTCCTTTGAGACGGCTTCTTTGAGAGCTGTGAGGACGTCTTCCGCGATCGATGCGTCGGGAACTCCTCCCTGCGAGAAGTCCGGCTTTCCTCCGCCCCTTCCTCCGAAAGCCTTCAGGCAGTCGCCGAGGATGGCCTTGCAGTCCACGGCCTTGTTGCCGGAAGCCAGGACCACGGAGAGCGTCTCTCCGACGGAGACGAGGGCCGCGACGCCTCCCTTGGACTTGATCGATTCCGCGGCCTCCGCGAGGGCGTTACGGTCTCCTCCGGGGACGACAACGGCCAATACGGGGCATCCGTTGACGTCCTCGGGCTTGGCGTTGGAGAGGATGTCCTTGGAGGCGGACTTCAGGAGCCTGCGGTCCAGCTCCAGCTCGTGCTTCATGTTGGCTACGGCGCGAGGGGAGTCCTCCGCCTTGCATCCGATGGTGTCGATCATCTCCAGAGCGGAGATGGCCAGAGCGGTCGCGGCGTCCTTGGCGGCGTCCCCGATCTTGAAGTGTATCGCCACCCCGTCCTTCCCTGCGGAGACCTTCCTGTCCACGGTGATGAACTCCAGCTCGGAGGTCTCCATGACGTGGATCCCGCTGCACGCGGAGAGGTCTATGTCCCCTATCGCGACGACGGAGATCTCCTCGTCCTCCGCGATCCTGTCCAGCTTTATCCTGACCTTCTCCAGGTCGGGGTCGTCCCTGTCCATGATGGTCTTGGTGACCGGGAGGTTGTCCCTGATGGCCTGGTTGGCGAAAGCCAGGGCGGCGCGGATCTGCTCCCAGGTCAGGTCCTGGTTCACGATGACGTACTTGCTCTCCGGCGAGATGTAGATCTTCGTAATCGTCAGCTCGGGGCACTGTCTCTTCAGGGAGCAGAACAGGAGGTGCTCCCCGGTGTGCCCCTGCATGAGGTCGAAGCGCCTGTCCCAGTCGACGCTGCACCAGACCATGTCGCCTTTCGCGAGGTCGTTGCCCGGGACCACGTGGACTATGTCCTTGCCCTTGTAATGGACGTCTGTGACCCTGCGGTCGCGGATGCTGCCGGTGTCGCACACCTGGCCTCCTCCGCCCGGATAGAACGCGGTGGTGTCGAGGACGACCTCGTCACCTTCGACGGAGACGACCTCCGCCTCGAAGTTGAATAGGTATCCGTCCCGCCTGAAAATCTCGTCGGTCATTGTATCACTGCTCTGTCTAAGCGTGAGATAATAAATATCCTTTAAGGCTATGCTCTCCGAGATTCCATGGGCCTCGAAGGATACGACGAACTGGACAAGCGCATCATCGAACTTCTGAGCACGTCCAGCCAAGGCTCTTACAGGCAGATTGCTAAGACCCTCGACGTCCATCCATCCACGCTTATCCAGAGGGTCAAGAACCTGGAGTCCAGAGGAGTCATCCGCGGATACCGCGCCAACATCGACTACATGAAGCTCGGGTTCGAGTTCATGGGCGTGGTCAACGTCAACGCGTCCGATGTGATCGCGGTCCAGGACAAGATCTCGAAGATACCCCAGGTGGTATCCGTCTTCGACGTCACCGGCGACAGCGACTGCATGGCCTGGATAGCCTGCATCGACAGGGAGGAGTTCTCCTCGGTCGTCAAGAAGATAAACTCCATCGAGGGGGTCACCAGGACGAACACCTCGGTAATCATGGACATCAAGAAGGACCCGTTCTCCTACATCCCGCCTATACTGTGACGCAGCCCCTTTTATAGGCGTCCATGCGGGCTTCAAGCCGTTGAAATCGTCCGACTATACTTTATAGTGCTTGCAGAATAGCGAGGCTCATTAACAGGTGCTCTTATGAGAAGAACAAACACATGCGGCGATCTGAGGATGTCGGACCTCGGAAAGAAAGTATGCCTGCAGGGATGGGTCAGGTTCTCCAGGGACCACGGAGGAGTCGCTTTCATCGACCTCGCCGACAGGTACGGTATCACCCAGGTCGTCTTCGACCCCGAGGACCTTCCCGCAGGGGCCGACAAGGACGCCATCGCGGCAGAGATGTCCAAATTCACGCGCGAATGCGTGGTATCCATCGATGGAATCGTCAGGAAGAGGGTCGAGGGCACCGACGACTCCAGGAACCCCACCGGCGAGATCGAGGTCCTCATCACCAGCGCGGAGCTTCTGAACACCTCC
>JAEEGH010030268.1_pt1 | contig 10532 bp, 7 predicted proteins | sample 9134181 | NCBI WGS metagenome assembly JAEEGH01 (sample SAMN16246544, study PRJNA631951) | gut metagenome | biome: gut microbiome; feature: rumen; material: DP-attached | host: Bos | place: Iran: Karaj | collected 2018-10 | reverse complement strand
ACCTTGAAGAAAGCAGTCTTCACCTTCTGATCCTTGACTTCTTCGATGGCATAGCATTTCGTTCCGAGCATTTTCTCGAAAACTGGAATCGACTCGTCTAAGCTTTTGACAGCAATTCCAATGTGTTCAATATGAGTTGGGTTCATAATTTGATAATAACGTTATTAATAAATAAAAAATAAATTCGAATTCGATGCAAAATTACGAAAAAATCTTATCTCTTGACCAATTTTTCAGTAGAAATGAGATTTTTCTTGTCGTCAAGGAGATTTATGTAGTAAACGCCTGATTTATAATCGGTTACAGGTATCATTATTTCTTTCTCCTTAACGGAAAATGTGTTCACCGTCTGCCCCAATGAGTTGATGATGCAAATCTCGGAGTTGTCATTGTAGGTGCTGATTTTTACATAATCAACAGCCGGATTTGGCGTGACAATCAGTCGTTTTGCGTCGGCAGGAACCTCTCCGAGGCCCAAAGTGCTTTTGTCGATGACGGCGAAAGTGTAGTCGCCTGAAAGCAAGTTGTCAACGGTCAATTCTCCAATCTTCCAGTTTCCTTCAAAAGAGTAAGGTATTGAACGCCATGGTGTTAAGGCGTTTTCACGATAGAGGAGTATCGTTGAATCGTTAGCCGTATGGATTATATCGTTGTCGTATGTTTTTGTATATTCAAACACTCCGTTGATGTCGGCTTGGCCTTTGTCGTCACGGAAAATGGAGTAATATCTTTTGGTTGAAAATGTGAGTTCCGATTGGTTGGCGTTTAATGAATAATCTGGTCCAACCCAATGATTTTCAATGCGCAAGAATGTTGAGTCGGTGATATTTAGGGTATTTGTGCGGAAATACGAGGTAGTTATATTATCGCCAGTGTTTTTTATGACAGAATTGCGATCTGTGCGGGCATCGAGGCATGTTTTCTTGTAATTGCAAAACACTGCAATCGGTTCAAAATCAATGGTTTTGACGGTATGACCGTTGCGGCCGTCCCAGTGAATGGTGTCAGTGACGATGTTCCAGTTCTGGTCCATGAAGTCGAGCTCAAGGATGACACCGTTGCCGATATGGTCACTGTGGCGGTGTGTCTGGCTGGTGAATACCTCCACATCGAAGCTGTTGCCGTTGGGTGTAACATTAACATTATCAATGACATAATGAGGCTCGCCGCAGGTGAATACATATGTGTCGAAGAAGCCTGTCATATCGATGCCGGTATATTCGGTGATGGCGTCGCGCAAGTCTTCCGAAGTGACCGACTGATATGCGTGTTTGTTAAGGTAATAGCGCATCGCCTCATTGAAAAGCTCCTTGCCGAGGTAGTTTCTCAGGGTATGGACGACGGTGGCGCCTTTTTGGTAGACGGTGTTGCCGTAGGTCTTGTCTTGCGGCACGTTGTTGAGTGCCAGCCAGCCTTCACCTATGTCGTAACTAATTACCGATGTGTTCATGACGGCTATCATATCATTAAGATAGGTTTCTTCATCATAGATGGCTTCCTGGTAGCTCATGCCGCAGAACTGTGCGAAGCCCTCGTTGAGCCACATCTCTTCGGCTCGGGCGCAGGTCACCTTGTTGCCGAACCACATGTGCGACATCTCGTGAGCCACGTAGCTCTCCTCGTCGGTGTTGCCAGTGAGCACGCCGCTGGTGATGCCTATATTATCAACGTGTTCCATGCAGCCCACGCTGGTGATGGAGTAGCCTATGCGGTTGAATGGATACGGACCGTAGGCGTTCTCAAAATAGCTCGCTATGTCTTTCACATGTACGAAGGTGCCTTCCACTTTGTTGATTTGTGCCGGCTTGACGTACACGTTGACAGGGATGTCGCCGTTCATGCCTTGGTATGTGTCGGTCCATTCGACGTAGTCGCCTGCCACAAACGAGATATGATATGTTGCAATCTCTTGATTTACAGCGTAATGCACGGTGTGAGTGCCATCGCCGTTGTCGGTGTTGCTAATGAGGTTACCGCCACAGACAGCTGTTGTCTCAGTCGGCACGGTCACAAACACGTCGTATGTGGCTTTGTCGGTGAAGTTGTCGACGCAAGGGAACCATGATTTTCCGAGGTTATGTGGCACTTCGGTGAAGCCCACGCCCATGTTGCAGATGTAATTGCCGCTCCAGAGGATGCCACCCCATCCGTCGTTGAAGGTGCTGCCTCCGTAAGATATTGTGAATGAGGCTGTTGTGTTTGCAGACAATGCTGTCGCAAGGTTTATCGTGAGCACGTCGCCGTTTTGTGCAAAGCCGCTGACGCTGGCGTCGTTTGATGTAACATCGCTGACTGTCAATGCTTTAAGCTCCAACTCGATGGAGTTGACAGCACTTGTCGTTGTCAGCGTGACGGTCGTCACGGCATCCAAAGTATGGTTCGTGAAATCGATGTTGTTGAGATGGATTTCATAATGAGTGACATTGATGTTTTCGCCTGGGTTTTGTGCTGTAGCGAACCATGTCGTGAAAATCAGGATAATGGTAAGGAGTTTTTTCATAATTTAAATTATTAATCGTGCAAAATTATGAAAAAATCATGAGATTGCAAAATTTAGGGAGAAAAAATGCGGAATTCTTGTGTAGAGACGGATGAAAATCCGTCTCCCCGCTGCCGAATGTCAATGAGGCAGAAAAATTTTGGGTGGTTTTTCATGGGAACATAATGCGTCGTCATTGTCATTTCGACATTCTGAGACGGATTTTCATCCGTCTCTACGGCATTGCCGACGAAATGATTATTCTACACGTGTCAGTTCGTATTGTGTTCTCCGACCATCATTATTGTATCTGAAGGTTGTTTCACTTAATTCAATGATGTTGCAGTACTGCGGTACAACGCTCTGTCCATCATACAAATGAATGATTTGCGTCATATGGTTTCCTTCAATGGTCCACTCGAATGTGTAGGCCTCTTCTTCTTGTACGTCATCGGCTGGATCCCACAGTTTTCCGGTACCATCTGTATTATATACTTCATAATGGCCACCATCAGATGTCTTCCATCTTCCAACTATTAATTCAGAATAGTCTTGGTTTCCTCCCAGTGTCGTGAAGCTCATCACCTCACCATATCCGGCATTTTCATCACCTCCACCGCTGATGATGGCGTAAGCCTTGTAGTAATATGTCGTGTTTGCAGTCAATCCGGCGAATTTTGTACCGAACGCCCCGTGGCCAAAGTCATCGGCAGAAATAAAACTGTCCAATGCTTCTGTGGTGCCCCAATAAAAACCTCTTTCGTATGTGTAATTCCCGTCATAATTTGAGATAACCCCATTTAACATGGCAAAATTTTCGGTGATTTCCGTCGCTTCCGATGTTACAACCTCTGGTTTTACCACTGTCGGGGTCTCGCCACCTCCGCTGTTCCCATTTGACGATGTAAACTCCGGCAACTTCTTGCATCCTGTCGCAAAAAGCGTTGCCGCCATTATTAAAATTATCGCTAACTTTTTCATAATCATTGTTTTTTGCCAAATCCGTAACCTATTCCTATTCTGGCTTCAAAAATTTTGAAATTGGTGGTGGCACCGTCGAGCGAGATGACAAACCTGCCCAAGTGCGCCTGTATGCCGGCCAGACCGCCGAAGCCGTAGGAGCTAACATCGCTGACCCAGTATTGCTGGTTTAAAAAGCTGTTGTCATAGACGGTAACAATCATTGAATTGGAACTGAAACCACCTCCAATTTTCATGTTAATGGGGCCGTAAACCCTGAAAATCATACCAAAGATTGCCGAATATGACATGTATTCGCTCTTACAACTATATCCGTTTTTGTTGATGTAATTCTGAATATATTCGCTGTTGTTATGATTCAAGGAACTTTCTCTGCCCATATATTTGAGATTGAAATTCGACATTAAAGTGACGAAAAAGCCGGCTTTCCTCATGGTGCCAGCGGTAATACCGAAAGCGGCTTCGTTGTATGTGTTATTCGACAAATTCAAAGTGACAAAGGTGTTCCAAGGCAGTCTAGGTGTTGTCGGAGTCGTAGGCTTCTGTTCAGCAGGTTTTTCCACATATATGATTTGCGGCTCCTGCTGGCTTTGCAGGGCTTCTTCGAGTCTTTTTATGCGTTCCTGAAGCTCCTCGTCGGATTGCGCCGCATTGTTGACAAGTGTGAGTTCGTAACCTTTCTTGGGCTGCATGTCGAACGGAAACCAGAACTCGGTGGAGCTCAGGTCGGGATGCGAGATCTTCAAATATGTGGCTTTGTATGTGATATATACCCACACCTCTCCGACCTTGTACTCGCATTCGATGAAGGTGGCGGCATCGCCTTGGAAAAGCAGCTCGCGACGCTGTTTGTCGTTGATGTTCTCGGTCTTGACCTTTAAAACGGCAAAAGGCACGTCGTTGTCGTCGGTCTGGATGTCCATATTTATATTGACAAACCCCGCCACTTCCTTAAACGAGCCCGGTTTTACCTCCAGCTGCGCCATCGCACTGAGCGAGAGGAGAAGTAATAATATTATCGCAGTTAATTTCTTCATTTTCAGAATGAATTTAAACTGCAAATATAGGAATTTTTTATGATTTCATCAAAATTTTGATAAAAAATAGCAGCGGCCACCTTAAGGGCCTTAACGCCATTAATGCCATTAAAGCCCTTAGGGCAGCCGCCACTTGTTATCCCGAACCCCGTGAGGGGTGAGGAATTATTCTTCTTCAACTCTTATTGGTTCCGGCATCGCTTTGTGGATGTCGAGTTCGTCGATGAGGTTGGTGGCTCCGTACACCTTGTCGATGACGAAGAGCACGTAACGGATGTCGACGTTGATGGTGCGCTGGAGTTTAGGCTCGAAGTTGACGTCGCCGCTCATGGCTTCCCAGTTTCCGTCGAAAGCGAGACCGATGAGTTCGCCCTTGCCGTTCATGATAGGGCTGCCTGAGTTACCGCCAGTGATGTCGTTGGTCGACAAGAAGCAGGTGATGAGCTCGCCGTTGTCGTCGGCATACTGACCGAAGTCACGCAGCTCGATAAGGTCGAGGAGGCGCTGTGGAGCGTCGAACTCGAAGTCGCCAGGGATGTATTTCTCGAGGATACCGTTGGCTGTGCACACATAGTCGTATGTGATAGCGTCAGCTGGGCTGTAGTCTTTCACTGAGCCATAACTCATTCTCAATGTTGAGTTTGCGTCAGGATAGAGGACCTTGTCAGGCTGTGTGGCAGCGTAAAACTCGCGGAGACCCTTCACGAAGTCGTGGTCAGCCTCGGCGATGGCGATGTCGGCGATTCTGTAAGCCGGTGCTGCTGAGTAGAGCTGCTCAAGCAATGCGTTGTACATCACGAAAGCGGGGTCTTTCTCGAGTTTCTTTGCGTTTGGCTTCTCGATGAAGGTCTTCACTGACTCTGGAGTGCTGAACATCGAGTTGTCCCAGATGTCGTTTGCCAATGCTGTCCAGTCGCCTTTGTATTTCTTCAAGAGTTTCTGGATGGCCTCAGGATACTCGTCATTCTGGAATTTGTCGCCGTAGATGTTCATCACAGCGATGAGCATGTCTTTCTCAACGCGAGCGTCTGTATCTTTGAACATAGCGTCGACATCGATTTCTTTCAATGCCTCGGTTGCTGCTTTCTTTTCTTCTTTTGCAACCTCTTTGCTTGTCATAATGCTGTAATAATCAGCGAATTCGCCGACTGTTGCCATTGGGTTGAGCTGCATTGTGAAGTTAGGATAGAAGAGGTAAGGGGCCACTTCTGCGAGCTGGGCGTACATCATATTGAGAGTCTCGAGCACGTCGCCATATTCTGCCTTGCGGTCTTCGTCGGCGTTGACCCATTCTGTGAATTCAGCCTCGAGAGCAGCTTTGCGCTCGGCCACTTTGTTCTTGCGGAGCATAGTGATCTGGCCTTCGAAGTTCTTCCAGGTGTTTGCCAAACCTGCTTTGTTGTCTGCGTAAGCGATATTGATGGCTTTGTCAACCTTCATGTATTCGTCCATGATGTCGGTCTCGGCTTTGAACACTTCGTAGACGATAGGATAGAACACGTCGACGTTGTAGTTGATGCCGTATGATGACATGTAACGCTCTGTTGAGCCCGGGAAGCCCCAAATCATGGTGAAGTCGTCCTGTTTGACGCCGTCGAGGCTGATTGGGAGGCTGTGTTTAGGAGTGAGAGGCTTGTTGTTCTCTGAGAACTCTGCCGGCTCGCCGTTTTCATCAGCATAGACGCGGAACACGCTGAAGTCGCCAGTGTGACGAGGCCACATCCAGTTGTCGGTGTCGCCGCCGAACTTGCCGATTGACTGTGCTGCTGTGAACACAAGACGCACGTCGGTGTAGGTCTTGTAGACGAACATGTAGTATTCGTTGCCCTCGAAGAAGCCTTTGATGACAGGGTTGAGTTTGCCGTCTTCCGATGCGGCTTCCTCTAACTCTTTGATTTTTTCGCCGATGGCTTTCTGTCTTGCCATGTAGTCCATGTCGTCAGTGATGACGCTGAGGATTTCGGCTGTCACGTCTTCCATTCTGATGAGGAACGATGCGGAGACGCCTTCAGCAGGAAGCTCTTCGCTGAAATTCTTGGCTGCGAAGCCTTCGTTGAGATAGTCATGCTCCACTGTCGAAAGGGCTGCGATTGAGCTGTAGCCGCAGTGATGGTTGGTGAAGAGCAGGCTGTTCTGTGACACGATCTCGCCTGTGCAGAAGAAACCGCGTGGTTTTGCGCCGTTTGAAAGACCGACAATTGCGTCCTTCAGGCTGCTGTTGTTGATGCTGTAGAGCTCCTCCGGTGTCAGCTGGAGACCCATTTTCTGCATGTCAACGTAGTTCAAACGCTCGACGAACATCGGCAACCACATGCCTTCGTCAGCGCGCACGATACCCATCATACCAAAGATGATGGCAAAGAAAACTGATAATTTTTTCATTTTTTAATTTGTTGATATTTAATTTGTTAATGTTTCTCTTGATACGCGATGAATCGCGTCTTTACGGATATTATTCACCAATCATTTCGATTGACTGAAGAGAGTGGAGAAATCTCATCCCATTTCCTCCGTCGTTTCGACCGACCGGAGGGAGTGGAGACCTGAGCGAAGCGAAAGCATTCACCTCTGGTGAATAAATCACCGGCAAACAATTTGTTCCGCATCATTCAGATGGTGGTGATTTCTCGACTACACTTCGTTTCGCTCGAAATGACGAGAGTGTTTGTTATCTCTTAAGATACTCCAATCCCATTTCGTACCAGATATCCTTCGGGATGCCGCTTCCTGCGATTTTGTCGAGGTCTTTCTGGAGCTCCGGCTTGATGACACCGTCGGTAGCGATCCAGTTCTTCACGAACTCGTAGTTGCCGTCGCCCTGTGCTGTGAGGATGGCACCGCCGAGTTTCTCGACTGCGAGCTTCATCTTCGGGAAGTCGATGTTATAGAGTCCGTTTTCGTCGCGTGTGAAAGCGCCTTCATTGGCCAGGTAGTTGAATTCTATCATGTTAGCCTTGCCGTGGGCTGATGCTGCGCCGAAACGCACTGAGCGGAAGATGCCAGCCATGAAGGTGGTGTAGTTCTCTTCAAGGGTGGTATTGGTGTATTCTCCCATCTCGCTGAGTTTGGTGACGAGGAACAAGCCGAGGATGTCGGCTTTGGCCTCTTCGATGGCTGAATACTGCTCTTTAAGTGCATGACGCACAGTGCCTTTGCCGTCGAGGGTGTTCTTGATGCCCAGACCGTGAGCCACCTCGTGGAACATCACGTTGGCGAAGAAAGCGTCGAATTTGATGTTCTGACGCGCTTCTGGAGCGACCAGTATCTCTGAAATCGGGACGACAATCTTGTCGAACTTGGCCTGCATGGCGTTCTTGAGCTGGAGCTTGCGTGTGCCTTTCTTCAGCTGCACCTTCTCGTCGTTAGGCAGGTTGATGGCGATGGTCTTCGAGGCCATGTTACAGTCACCGCCGTAGAAAATCACGTCGTATGCGGCGAGGTCGGCATCGCTACCCGGTTTCTCCTGTTTGTATTTCGGGTCGACAGGCAATTTTGTCTGAAGTTCAGGCAATAATGCCACGTAACGTGACAGTTTCTTTGTCCATTCCTGGTCTTTTATCAGGATGAACGACTCGTGAGCGGCTTTGTAGCCGAACAAGCCGTCGGTGTAGTTCTCGATAGGACCTACGACGAAGTCGACGTTGTTGTTGCGGACATCCATCCAAGCCATGTCGGATGCGAAATAATCATCGGTGAGGAGCGCTTGGGCTCTGAGTTTCAAGTAGTTGGCAAACTCTTTGTCAGCTGCGAGCTCTGAAGCCTCCATGAGCAAAGCGGCTGTCTTGTTGATTTTGTTTGCGAAAGCCTCATGATACCACATGGTCTGAAGTTGACCGTTGTCGTCACGGTAAACGATGGTGTATTGGCTGGTCTTGTCAGGGTTATCCCATGCCTCAAACTCTTCTTTTGTCATGTCGGTAGGATAGAAGCCTGCGCCTTCCGGTTTAGGGCCGTAACCCGGGATGAAGACACGGCGGTTGTCGAGCTGATCCCACGGACCATAGTTGATTTCAGCGTATTTACGGGCGTTGGTGTCTTCGATTTTATTCAAAAACTCGTTTTTGCATCCGCCGAGATTCTCATGCCAATAGATGTCATCCATGTATGTTCCTGCCCTGAAAAGGAGGTCGAGCATCTTCACCTCATTTTGGGAAAGATGGCTAATGTCGGTTGTCAATGTCACCTTCGCATACTGGTTGGCGAGGGCGGCGTAGTCTTCCTTGCAGTTCTGTTCGCAGCAAGATTTGTTTTCCTGCTTTTCTCCGCAGCTTCCAAGAGCTGTCGCGAGTGCTAATGTCATGGCTAAATGTCTGATTCTCATATAGTTGTAATTATTTATTTTGCAATAAACAGCTTTTTGACGACAGTCGTTTCGCCATAGATCTTTACGAAATACTGGCCTTCCGAAAGCTCAGATATGTTGATGTTGTCAGCTTTTTCGGTGCTCAGGACGACACGGCCTGTAAGGTCGACGATTTCGATATTGGTGATGGCTAAGTCATTGTCGTTCAATATCTTGATAATGTCTTTCGCTGGATTAGGATAGATGCTGACGCTGTTGTTGGCGATGTTTTCATCAATCTCATCGATGTCGCAGGTGTTGTACAAAGGATTGGTGAATATGAGGTCGTCGCCGATGTGGTAGCAGAGCAGGTGGAAGATGGCGCCGTCGTCGGTAGGGCTGCAGTGGCCTGAGTTAACAAAGCCTTTGTTGCTGCCTATGCCTTCAATCCAATATTCCGACTCGCTTTCATGACCGATAAACAGGAATGTCAATTTCTTTCTTGAAACGCCGTTATTGTCAACGATTGTTGACACTTCGGTGACTTGCATCGGGAATTCGCCTTCATCGAAGAAATCGCCTTCTTCAAGGTCATAGTCGTAAAGCATTCTCTCCTCTTCGTATGTCGAGCCGTTCCATTTGCAATAATAAACCTGGTTGTCCTCATTGCGGTAAGCTCCGAGCAGCACACCTTGTTCCTGAACATAGATGGTATGATATTCCATCCCGTTGATTTCGGTGTCTTCTGCCTGATAATGAGTCTCTTCGTAAGTTCCCTGAGGATGTGGCGGGCTCCAGATGTATTCGCCCATGATGTACCATGTCTGAGCGTTGACGCCCAATGAAATTGCCAGTAAAGCCACTGTGAGAGCGGCCATTTTCTTAAAATTTTGTAAACGTGTAACCATAATTATATAAATTAATTCAAGCTACAAAATTACAAAAAAATTTAAAATGACAAGAAAATAATTCGTCATTTCGACCGAAACGAAAACATTCGCTCAGGTCTCGACACCACTTCGTTGCGCTCGAAATGACGGTGTGTGTTTATTTATTCATAAATTTCATTCGCACATTTTGTGCCAGGAACGCAGCCACGTGGTAGCCCGGAATGTTGGTGACGTTGAGCACAAAGTCGTAGTTGCGGGCGTCGTAGCGCGACACCCCCGTGTATTTCATGGTGTATTCTTCGCGTGCACGGTCAACGTTGTCGATGCGTTTGCGGGCGTTCATCTTGGTGATGCCGTGTTTCTCGCTGACGTGGTTAACACGGGCGTTGTAATCGGCGATGAGCAGCACTCTCACCACATTAGGATGGTTGCGGAAAATGTGGAAGCCGGTACGGCCCACTATGATACATGACTCTTTCGAGGCGATATTCAGCAGGATATCCTTCTGGATGTCGTAGATTTTTTCGGGCAGCTCATTGGCGACGCCCAGATTCTCTTCAATCTCTTCAAGTGATTGTTTGTCATAGACTTTGATGTCAAGCAAAGCTCCGAGTTTGTAGGCTATTTCCCTGCCGCCTGAACCGAACTCGCGGTTGATGGTGATGATAAGCTTGTTGTCTTTCATAATAAAGCTGTTTAACGATTATCACCTGCAAAATTAAATGATATTTTTGAAAAAAACAAGAAAAAATCGTCATTTCGACTGAAACGAAATAAAATGGAGTGTAATGGAGAAATCTCCGGCATAAAATTTCTTAAGGATTCAAATGGCTGTGATTTCTCGACTTCGCTCGAAATGACGG
>JAEEGH010030267.1_pt1 | contig 10532 bp, 7 predicted proteins | sample 9134181 | NCBI WGS metagenome assembly JAEEGH01 (sample SAMN16246544, study PRJNA631951) | gut metagenome | biome: gut microbiome; feature: rumen; material: DP-attached | host: Bos | place: Iran: Karaj | collected 2018-10 | reverse complement strand
TTGGCACGGTTTTGGTGGTTGCGAAGGGTGAACACTAAAAGTAAACGTCAAACCCTTAAAACAATCGCAACTATGAAAGCCAAGAACATCCTGATGACCCTCCTGCTGGCAGTAGGAGCCATCGCAGCAAAAGCAAGTGGTTATCCACCTGAACTCGCCTTGGTATCACAGCCGGTGATGGTGTACAACCACAACTCGATCACTGTCTACTACGACGTGGAGAACATTGGAGACTACACCTATAGGGGTGACGTCTATATCCTCCTTGACCCCGACTACGGCTATTACTACGCCAAGGAGTACGTCAAGGTCTATCCCGGTCGCATCAAGAGAATCGCTGTCGATATCCCTGCCTACAGCATCGACTTGTATCGCACATTCACCATCATGCCTTACTACGAAGTGGGCCGCGAGCTTTACAGCTTCACCACTTTTGAGTATTTCGAGCCTGTACGCTTCTACTGGCACGGGCCGCGCACCGAACCTTGGGTGGTGATCCATGTCGGACCTCGTCCGCGCTACTACCACCGTCCGGGTAGCTATCGCTACTACTATGACGGCTTCCGTCCGCCGATGCACGCCCACGGTCCTGGAATGCCTCCTCCGATGGATCCGATGCACCACACCTACGGTTACCACCACAGCATCGGAGGCTATCCTGGAAGCCACCCGGAATGGAGCAACAACGAAATGCCCAAACCCAGCAACGACGTGGCACCCAGTGCAACGGTGAGACCGAGCGGCCCCGCAGGTAGCATGAGTTCAGGAAACGGAGGTGCGGCAAGCTCTGGCAATCGTCCAAGCACCGACAGCCGCCCCGCTGGTAGCAGCAGCGTCAGCCGCCCTGGCAGCAATGGCTCAGCCAGCGGCAGCGCAAGCAGCTCGGTTAACCGCCCCAGCAGCAGCACCTCACGCCCCAGCAGCTCAAGCAATGTAAGTGGCTCCAGCACCCGTCCTGCAACAAACGGTAGTGTGAGTCGCCCGAGCAACAGCTCAAGCAGCGTCAGCCGCCCCAGCGGTAGCACCTCACGCCCGAGTGGCACCAGCTCCAGCAGCGTGAACGGTTCCAACAGCCGCCCGAGCAACGGCTCCAGCGCTAGAACCAGCAGTTCCAACAATAGCTCAACTCGCAATAGTGGCACCAGCTCCACCAGAAGCTCATCGAACAGCAGCCGCAGCACTACAGGCTCAGCCAGCAGCGGACGCAGATAAGACAAAAAAACAATAAAAACGAGAGGGTGACTAAAAAGTGAAGTCACCCTCTTTTGTTTTTGAGAAAAAGATTTGAACAAAGAAGTCCATCCATCGTTGTTCTTTTGCAAAAAAAATGGGTTATTTTGCTGATATTTAGCAGAATAACCCTTGTTTGTATTGATATTTTTCTTATCTTTGTAGTGCTAAAACGGAAAAGAAGCAATATCAATACGATGGCAAATATAGTATATAAATCCTATTCCCAGAACGAAATCGCGCTTTTTCCCTTGAATTTGGAGGAGATGATACCCGCCAGCCATAGGGCCAGGGTGGTGAACGCCGTGATAGACAGGCTGGACATCAGCGCCATAGAGGCCAAGTACAAGGGCGGCGGCACCAGCATCTACCACCCGCGGATGCTGCTCAAGGTGATCACCTACGCATACCTCGACAACGTCTATTCGGGCCGCAGGATGGAGACGCTGCTTGCGGAGAACGTCGTGTACATGTGGCTGTCGGGGATGAGCAGGCCCGACTTCAGGACGATCAACCTGTTCAGGAGCAAACGGCTGAGAGGGGTGTTCGAGGACATCTTCACCCAGGTGGTGACGATGCTCAACGAGGAAGGGCTGGTCAGCCTGGACGTGCAGTACATCGACGGGACGAAGATAGAGTCCGCGGCCAACAAGTACACCTTCGTGTGGAGGAAGCGGGTCGAGAAGAGCAAGGCCAAGCTGGAGGGCCAGATTCGCGTCGTGCTGGCGGAGGCCGAGGAGGCCGTCAAGTCGGAGGAAGGCGGGGGCGTGGACGGCCAGCCCGACGAGGGCGACCTCAAGGCACGCACGGAGAACGTGCTCAAGAAGATGGACGCGGCCGGCATCGCCAAGGGAGCGCGGCGCAAGGCGGTGGAGAAGGTCAGGGACGAGATGCTGCCGAAGAAGGCGGAGTACGAGGGGCACCTGGAGAGGATGGGCGACCGCAACAGCTACAGCAAGACGGACACCGACGCCACGTTCATGAGGATGAAGGAGGACCACATGATGAACGGCCAGACCAAGCCCGGGTACAACGTCCAAATATCCACCGAGAACCAGTTCGTCACCAACTACGGCATCTTCCAAAGGCCCACCGACCAAGGCACCCTGATCCCCTATCTCGGATCCTTCGAGCGGAAGTACGGCAGGCAAAGCGGCACCGTCGTGGCCGACTCGGGCTACGGCAGCGAGCAGAACTACGAGTACCTGTTCGGCAACGGCATCGACGCCTTCGTCAAGTACAACATGTTCCACGCCGAGAAGAAGCGCAAGTACCACAACGACACCTTCAGGGTGGAGAACCTTTTCTACAACCGCGAGCTCGACTTCTACGTCTGCCCGATGGGCCAGCGCCTGGAGCATGTCAAGGACGAGCAGAGGGTGTCCGACCTCGGCTACGTCTCCACGGTCGGCGTCTACAGGGCCAAGCGCTGCGACGGATGCCCGATGAGGGGGCTGTGCCACAAGGGCAAGGAGCCGAGGACGATAGAGGTCAACCACCGCAACAACGAGCTGAGGGCCAAGGCGAGGGGGCTGCTCGACAGCGGGGAAGGGCTGCGGCACCGAAGCAAGAGGCCTATAGAGCCAGAAGCCGTCTTCGGGCAGATCAAGTTCGACCACGGCTTCAAGCGCTTCAGGCTGAGGTCTCTAGAGAAGGTCTCGGTCGAGTTCGGCCTGGTCGCACTTGCCCACAACCTCAGGAAATATGCGGAAAAAGCGGCCTGAAAACCGCTTTTTCACGACTTTTCTCCAAAAAAACACCTCTTTTTGACAAAAGCTTGGGCTTATAGAGCCAATTTTAGGCATGACTCGTGAAAAACGAATACAAAAAGACGGTTGGGGGATGCTTTCCACACCCATGCAAAAAAAGAGAGCGACCTTTTTAGTCGCCCTCTTTTTTATGCAGTCGTGCAGCGAGAGCTTGCTTTCAGCCGTATGGCTGCATAAAAAAGCGCGCAGTGTAGCGCGCTCGTTTTGGTTTTGGTAAAGCCTTCCAAAAAGGATCGCGACACAGTCGCAATCTTCCTTTTCATCTCTACCATTATTGCCTGAGAATAGTCACGTTTTGCACCGTTGAATCCTTCCCGCGGTAGAGGATGTCGACGCGAAAGTCAGCGGCCTCAGTATAGATGTAGAGCGGTAAGACCTCGTCCAACTTGGGCTCGTAGTCGAAATGCAGGTGGATGGCCGTGCCTGAGAGATAGTTCTCGTCGGGCTGCAAGGCATCAGCGGCATCCAAAGGCTTGATGGAAAACACGGGGTCGGCCATCACAAGCGCGCGCGGGAGTTCGATACTGAGCGTGTTGTCGGGATGCTTGAACCAGCCTTTGATGGATTTCCAAGTGCTTCTTTCTTCGGTCGGATCCACCTCGGGAGGCAACACGGTGACGCCCGTGCGCAAAGTGTTCTGCAGTTTCTGTGGCTCCAGTGAGTAGTTGTTGAGGTATTCTTCGCGGTCGCGTTGCTGCCACTGGTTAAGGTTGCTGTTGTCGCCACGGTTGGGCGCTAGGGCCTTGGCCTGCTTGTATTTCACTTCGTCGATCCAGCAGATGCGGTCATCGGTCATGGCGATGGCGCGGATACGGGTGATGTCATCGTAGTCTTTGTCTTGGTATTTCAACTCTACGACATCGAGGTCGGCGGTAGTGTGAGGCTCGATGACATTGAGGGTCTTTGGCACCTTCACCACATCGTATTCGTCCTTGTACATGTCGGTGTAGTGCATGCAGAGGAAGACGCGCACATTTTCAAGTCTCAGGTCGGATCGGTTGCTGAGGCTGACATGCACTTCTTTCTTGTCTTTCCAGAAGACCCAACTTGAAGTGGGCTCAACGCTGACATCGATGTACGACTGTTCGATGAGCAGACTCTTGAAAGGACCGTAGAGGTTCTCCTCGCAGAACTGCATGTCGGAGAGCAGTTCGTCGTAGATGCCTTGGTTGCCACGGCGAAAGAAATGGTTGAAGATTTCCTTGCGGCTCTCGTCCATGTCGCCTTGGCTGGCGTGGTAGCGCGCCTTTTGCAGATTGGGGCTGAAGAGTCCATAGCCTTCCATGGTGGAGGCATAGAGGCGGCGCAGGTATTGTCCCTCTGGGGTCTTGGTCAGGTAGGTGCGCATGTTGTAGGCGTCGAGCATGTCGGTGAGCCGTTCGGCTTGGCGCGGGTATTCCACCGAGGCTTGATTGAAGCGCAGCATGGCCGTTTTTTGGTCACCCAGTTGTTGATAGAGCAACCCTTCGAGCATAAGTGCTGGAGCGGTGCGGGTGGGGTAGAGCTCAGTGTAGCGTTTCAACATGTCATTGGCCTGCCGCTGTTTCACGCTCATCGGCAGTTGAGGCAGTTCCTCTTCCTCGTTTTCGGGTCGCGGCTGACCGGTCTCAATGTCGTTCATGCTGATGCTGGGCTTGGGTTGCACCTCAGAAGCACTCTCCAAAATGAGTCCCATCGACTGCAGGAGCATGGCTTCGGCATTGTCGGGGTATTTATCGAGGATGTTTTGGGTGTGAAGCAAGGCATCGTCAGCCCTACCGCCATAGAGGTCCAAATAAGCGCGGTCTTTCTCGACGCATAAGGCATCATATTCTCCCATGTATTTCTTGTAGATGGGAACATAATACTCCAAATACTTGCGGTACGACTCGCGCAGGCGGTCGAGGTCTTCACGCACCTGAGCTTTCAGCTTGACATCTTTTTCGTATTGTTCGAAGGCTTCGTTGAGACTTTTTTCGACATCACCGCCCGAGGCCAAATGGAAGAGGGCGAAAATGTCGCTATGCATCATCATGATCAGTTCGATGAGGGAGGTGTCGTCCATCAGGCTCTCGCTACCACGGGCCACACTGCGCATGAGCATCCAGATGTCGCTCAGCTGCTCGTCTTGTTGTTGCAGCTTGTAGGTGTATTCCAGCAAAGGAAACAGCTTGCGCTTGGCTTCCAACACGTCGGGAGCTACGCCCGTGTAGTCCTGCTTGGCCATGTAGTCGAGGAAGTCGTCGAAGCTCTCGGCATGCATCTGTGCCAGCTCCATCGCATTGATGACGCGTATGGTTTGTTCCAGATCGTAGGGCGCGTCGGATTGTAGCTGCTCTTGGCTACTGAGGGCTTCGTAGGCCTCAGCAAATTCTTCCACGGGTTGATATTGCTCGAGGTCCATCGAAAGCAAATCGATGCCTTTGGTGGGGTGGCAACCGACGCCCGCTACAAGCAACAGAAGCATTGCGACGAGTGCCGCAATGCTTCTATATGGAACTTTTTTCTGCATGATGCGTTTTGTTCAAAATGTGGTTATTGCTTCTCTAGGCTACCACCAATGGTGCCGTCAATGGAAGTGGTGCCATTTAATAAAGGAATCACTCCATTACCGTTGCAGGTGCCGTTGAGAGTCAAGGTCTCATTGTCGAGCACGCCTGTGACACTGTAGGTAACAGTCATGCTAAGTGGGATGTTGAATCCGTTCATCTCATAATTGGTGGTGACCGTCGTGCTGACAGCCTCGAAGGTTACGGTATTGTCATCGATCGTGCCTTTGAATTCCATTTCTTGGTCGTTGATTTTGCAGGTGCCGATTACCTCGGTCAGTGTTTCGCCATCTCTAAGGTCGAGTATGACTGGAATGGCCCTATCGGTGACTTCCTGCTCTATAGGATCAAAGCCCGTCATTTCGGCTTTCATGATTCCAGTGAATAGGGCATCGCCTTCGTAATGTCCGATAAACTTCGCGTAGGGTTTCTCATTGAAGAGGATGTTGAAACTCTTCGAGGCAGTCAGGCCATTGGCATCGGTCACGGTACCGGTGACGGTCACAGTGCCCGTGGCCTCGACGGTGAAGGCGGCTGTGTGGCTGAAGCTTGTCAGGCTCTCGATAGTTGCTTGGCTAGAGTTAATCACAGTGCCGTTTTGGGTCAGCGTAATCTCGATTTTCGTCAGTTTTTCGCCATTGGCGTTGAAGCCGACCTTGATGATGTCGCCCGAATAGATTTGTGCGTTTTCTGTCACGTAGCCCGCGTCGGTGATGACGCTGATGGTAGGCGCCACAGGGTCTTTCTTGCAGCTTGCAAAGAGCATCAGACCGATGCAGCAAGCCATGAATAAAATGTTTTTTTTCATGATGATAGGTGTTTTAATTATTGTTTTGCCAATTTTCCATTTATTGTGCCTGAAACTTCCTCAAAAATCTGTTCCATAGGTCCTTGTGGGGTGGGGAAGGTGGCTTTGCCGTTGCCCATAAAGGAGCCTACGATGTTCAAGGTGTCGCTTTCAGCTTTTGTGCCTTCCATCTTGAGGTCCAAACTGAAATAATAGTTTTGGTCGGGTTTGTCGATGACAAGTCGAACGGCTTCGAAGTCGGCTTTCTCTTCAGAGGCCGTGCCTGCGGTTTGGTGCGATTCGTTGTCGACCGTCACCGTAGCCGTGATGGTATTGAATTGTTCCGCTTTTGCAATCTCCATCCCGATGTTTTCGATGGGGAAGCTTAAGGTTTGTGGTTGGTTGTTCATCGATGTGATGGTGAGTGTGAACTGACCGAGGTAGTTGCCGACATAATTAGGGGTGTAGTCAACAGGCTCGGGCGTAGGTTCTACGGGTTTCTTGCAGGCGGTAAAGAGGACTGCAAGGCTGCACAAGGCGATAATGATTCCTTTTTTCATAATTAGAGTATTTAGTTGTTAAAGTAGGTTGCTGAGTATTGAGCTCGTCGAAATATCGAAGCACCGTCATTCTATGGTCGGCCCTTCGGCCCTTCGACGAGCTCAGGGCTCAGGGGCCTAAACTATTTTAAAGTGCAAAAATAAGACCAAATTGTTTTGATTAAACGATTTTTCTGCAAAAAATTGTATTTTTGAGCCTCGTTTTGCGCGTTATGAAGAAGAAATGGAGTGTTTTGGTAGTGCTGCTTGCCTTGATAATGGGCATTGTGCTACTGTATGTTTTTGGTCCAGTGGCTGGTACGATGCCGCTGTGGATGTCGATTTTGCCGCCTTTGGTAGCCATCGTGATGGCCTTATTAATAAAGGAGGTGATTTCATCGCTGTTTGTCGGCATCTTGACGGGTACGTTCCTGATGGCCTTGTATGGCGGAGGGAGTCCTGCCTCAGCCTTAGGCGGTGGACTGCTGCGCGTGGTGGATACTTATGTAGTGGGCTCGCTCTTTGACGCCGACCATGTGACAATTGTCGTTTTCACTATGATGATTGGCGGCATGGTGCGCATCATCACGGCCAATGGTGGCATGCAGGGCGTGGTCAACTGGCTGTCGCGACGAGCACGGGGCCCGCGCTCGGGTCAGCTGATGACCTTCTTCATGGATCTCTGCATCTTCTTCGATGACTATTCCAACACGCTCGTGGTGGGCAATACCATGCGCCCCATCGCCGACAAGTTGAAGGTTTCGCGCGAGAAACTGGCCTATATCGTTGACTCCACATCTGCTCCAGTCGTGGCTGTAGCGTTTGTCACCACCTGGATTGGAGCAGAGCTGAGTTATATTCAAGATGGTATCAGTGCCATTGGCTTGGAAGCCTCAGCTTATTCGGTGTTCTTCCATTCTTTGGCCTATAGCTTTTATCCTTTCCTCACCCTAGGCTTTGTGCTGATGATCATCCTCAGTGGCCGCGACTTTGGTCCTATGCTGAAGGCGGAACGCAAGGCTCGCATGACTTCGGCGATGGAGACGGAAATGGCAAACAGCGTGTCGAAACCCGCGCATATCATCGATGCCTTGATTCCCTTGCTTGTGCTGATTTTTGGCACTATCATTGGACTCATTGCCACGGGTTATGATGTTTCAATATGGAATGAGGCAGGAACGGGCTTCTTCTCCAAACTCTCATCGACCATCGGGTCGGCCAATTCCTACAAAGCCCTGCTTTGGGCTTCATTGGCTTCGCTGCTTACGGCTATTGTGATGACCTTGCTACGAGGTAATTTGACCTTTGCCAAGATTATGGAAGAGATGGTGGAGGGCTTTAAGTCGATGTTCAATGCGGTGCTGATTCTGACTATGGCTTGGTCCATCGCATTGGTAACCAAAGATATGCATACGGCTGAGTTTGTCTCGCAGCTGTTGGTGCAGTGGTCGCTGTCGCCATTGGTGGTTCCTGTGTTGACATTCCTCCTCGCCGCCTTGATAGGCTTCTCGACTGGTACTTCTTGGGGCACGATGGCCATCCTCTATCCTTTGATTTTGCCCTCGTCGTGGCTGTTATGTCAGGAACAAGGTCTGTCGATAGAGGCAAGCATGCCGTTGTTCTATAATGTGGTTGCTTCGGTGCTGGCTGGTTCTGTCATGGGCGACCACTGCAGCCCGATTTCCGATACGACCATTATGAGTTCCTTGGCCTCAAGTTGCAATCACTTGCAGCATGTCAAGACGCAAATGCCATACGCTCTTACGGTAGGTGGTGTGGCGGTGCTGTTGGGTGTGTTGCCCACGGCTTTGGGTTTGCCCTCGTGGGCGGCGTTCTTGATGGGCTTTGTGGTGCTTTGGCTGATTGTTCGATTGGTCGGTAAAAAAGTAGAGACGTAGCGCGCTACGTCTCTACTTCATTATTTTTATTTTGGTGTGGATTACTTCACCACAAGTTTGTTCACGGAAACACCCTTTTCGCTTTCCAAACGGATAAAATACAATCCGACAGGCAAAGCCAGTGTTGTTTGGTTTTCGATGTCACATGTGAGCATCTGCTGACCAAGGGCGTTTGTAACAAAGAGTTTACCTGTACCTTCAATAGCAACGGTGCCATTAGAGGGGTTGGGATAGACCGAAAGCAGCGTTGTTGTGTTGTCGGCCAGGCCGTCATAGGTCCTGTATAGCGTGACATCATCAATGTTCAGCATGAATTGGTTGGAACAATTGAAGTGGACGATGGCCACATAAATGTCCTGTCCTTGGTAGGCTCTGAGGTCTACGTTATAATAATGCCATGCACCGGCCGCTTTTGCGCTCATGTCGGTTTCCCAAACGATGGTGAAGTCATCGGCGTTGGTGTTGCCTTCTGTCGAGACGGCCACGCCGAAGTGCTCGGCAGGATGTGTAACGTCTTGTGCGCAGGCGATGAAAGAAATCTCTTCGCAATCAAGTTTGTAAGGGCTTACCAAAAAGTTTCTGGGATGCAGAGTGATTCCGTTGAAGTCATCATACGATGCCGAGGTCACGCTAAACGGATTATCGTTGTTGCCCCAGTTTTGGCGCATCTCCCAGTTGTATCCGTCACCGTCGCCGTCGATGGTGGTCCACTGCATGATGCCGTCGTTGAAATCGAAGAAGATGTCGCCCTCAGGCGGAGTGGGAGGTGTGGGAGTGTAGCTGCCCAAGGCATAGATGCCGATGAGGTTGGGGCTCCTGTCCACATCGCCGAAGAAGTAGATTGAGTCGTCGCATTCGCCGATGAAGGCACCGCCCGCACTGCTTGCCGCTCCCCAGCCAGGTGTGACGGAGAAGTCGAAGATGTAGTTGGGATCCATGCTGTCGGCTTCGATGTTGTAGTCGAAGACATGGGCGGTGAAGCCTTCTACGGCAAATAGGTATATGTGAGCTGTACCGTTCTCATCAGTGAAATAGCCAGTGCCATGCACGGTATGTCCGCCGAGGTTGTGTGCCGTCGCAGTCCTAATGACGTTGCCGTTGCGGTCGACAAGCTTGAGGTCAAGATGGAGGTTGGGACTGCTACCCGTGGCTCTCTCGCCCACCCAGAAGGCATCGTAAACGGGATCGTAGGTGCAAATGCCCAGCTCGCTTAAAGTTGTGTTAATCTGCCCGACAAGAGTCTTGTTGCGAAGGTCGTAACACCAAATTGTGCTGGAATGGGCATCGCAGCCATAGACATACTGTCCGTCATAGGTCATGTCGCGCATGTAGTTATCGGAGTTTTCGATTCCAGGAACGTCGAATTCTTCAATGAGGTTGCCATTAAGGTCGTATTTGTAAAACATCGACAGCACCGATGAAGACTTGCCCCAGGCACTGGTATAGATGTGTTCTCCGTCGTAAACCACGCCGTGTTGGCGGCCTGTGGAGCACACGAAGGAGTTCACGAAGTCCCACATGTCACGTGGGGATTGCTGTTGTGCTTGTATGGTGCAAGGTATTAAGCATGCTATGGATAGCAAAAGGAATAGATGTTTTTTCATGGGATTATGTTTTAAGTCGTTGTCATTTGAGTGGGTCGGTATTGTCGCAGCGTTGTCCTTCATACTGCTGCACCTCGTCGTATTTGTAGACCAGTTCGATACCCACAGTGCGGAACATCTCCTCGGTTTCGGCGCCGTCGTGGTAGCGGCGTTCGCACACTACGCGCATGATACCGC
>JAEEGH010030264.1_pt1 | contig 10533 bp, 7 predicted proteins | sample 9134181 | NCBI WGS metagenome assembly JAEEGH01 (sample SAMN16246544, study PRJNA631951) | gut metagenome | biome: gut microbiome; feature: rumen; material: DP-attached | host: Bos | place: Iran: Karaj | collected 2018-10 | reverse complement strand
CCGGCAAAATGGTGCCGTACCTGAGTTTTTCCACGACCGACGACTATTTGAAACTGTACGCCGGCGAGAACAAGATAGAAGCCGAAAATGCGCTGGTGTCGCTGGAGGCGATGCAGCGCGTCCGCAGGCCTCGTCCGCGCATGAAACGCTTCCTGGATTCGCTCCAGAGGGTGTATCCTGGCGTGCCGCGCGATTCGTTGTTTGTGAAGTTCCGCGCTTCGCGCCCGGTGGACGACTTCGCCGCCAAGGACCTGAAAGTGTCGCTGGATTCCTCGGTGGTGGCTCTGCTGAACCGCTGGCATCCGGGCGGACTGGTGTCGCTGGAGAACGCTTCGCTGGTGTCGCCTTCGCTGCCGCTGAAGACCACGCTGAATTCCATGGACATCGCGCTGGACGACGATGACGCGCAGATCGCATCCTTCAATGTAGATTGCGGCACTTCGGATATCGATCTGACCGGTTCTGTCGGCGGGTTCAGGCGCTTCATCATGAGCCGCGGGCCGCTGAAGTTTAACTTCGATGTCCGCTCCAAACGTCTGAATGCCAATGAGATACTTGTGGCGATGCAGCAGGGGAAGGCCTATAATAACGTTGATGTCGAAGCCGCCGATTTCGTGGCCGATTCGCTGAGCAACGCGGTGTATGACCCCAGCGCAGGAGAGATGAAGGCCATCGTGGTTCCCAAGAACCTGCGCGGCTCCATCAATCTGCTTGCAGACAGGGTGGACTACTCTTCGCTGGAGATACGCCCGGCCTCCGCGCTTGTGAACGTGCGGGACCGCGTGCTGCAGGTTAAGGATGTGGACGTGCAGAGCAACGTTGGGCGAATCCTGCTGAATGCCTTCTACGGCACCAAGAGCAAGTCGGACATCTCCGCGGGCATAGATATGCAGCTGATGGATATGCCGGCTTACGACATCATCCACATGCTGCCTACGGTGGATGCCATGATGCCCGCACTGAAATCGTTCCAGGGAAATCTGGCCTGCGATGTGTCGGTGACCACGCAACTGGATACCAACATGAACGTGCTGACGCCCACCATGAACGGCCTGGTGCGCATCGCCGGAGAGGACCTGTTCATCAAAAATGCCGGGTCGCTTCGCAAGGTGACGCGCCTGCTGTTGTTCGAAGATAAAAATATCGGGCACATAGAAGACCTTTATGTGGATGCTGTGATAGGGGACAACAAGGTTGAGGTCTATCCTTTCGTGCTGGGCGTGGACAAATACAAAGTGGCGCTGGCGGGCACGCAGGGCTTCAACGGCAGTATGAAGTACAACATCTCCATTCTGGAGAGTTTCCTGCCTTTCAGGTTCGGAATCAACATATTCGGCAATCTGGACAAGTGGCGTTTTTCGCTGGGGCGCAACAAGTACCGCGGTGGTCGCGTGCCTTCGTTCACGGCCGATCTGGATACCATGCAGGTAAACCTGCTGGACGTGATCCGTAATGTCTACGACCGCGGCGTGCAGAGTGCCATGGACCAGATGGCCCGTGAGAACAAGCGCCTGGAGAAGGCTAAGATGCTGAACAGCTACACCGGCGCGCCTTCCGAGGAGTTCCTGAACAAGGAGGAGTTCCAGCAGGTGGATTCGCTGTTGTTCGCCATGCAGGTTGATGAAGAAAACCAGGAGGTGGAGCAGGATGTGGAAGCCGCTGCTGATGAGGCACTTGAGGCTCTGACTGCCCAGCAGACAGCATGGCTGGAAGATCATCCTTGGGCAGATGCTGCCGAAACGCGTGCTGAGCAGCGCAAGGCGGAACGCGAACGCAAGAAGGCGGAAAAAGAGCGTGCTGCCGCCGAGCGGGAACGTGCTGCTGCCGAAGCCGCCGCCACCGCCAACGTGAAGGATTTGTTGGAAGAATACAAAGAATAAGTGTTATATTTGCGGCTCCATTTGCGGGTGTGTTGAAATGGTAGACAAGCCAGACTTAGGATCTGGTGCCTCACGGCGTGAGAGTTCGAGTCTCTCCACCCGCACTTGACTAGGCGCTCCCTTGCAGGGGCGCCTTCGTCATGCCCGGCTGCGCCCGGGCACCGTGCGGGTGGAGAGACGCTTGCTTCGCAAGCTTTCTCCATTTTATTAGGGGCGCTGCCCCTAACGTACCCCGCCGCCTTATGTCCCTTGCGTCTTTGCTGGCGCAAAGACCGGGACCGGCGGTTCGCCTGGCGGCTCAGAGTCATCTTTCTAGCTTTTTCTAAACTTTGTTCCTAAAAAAGGCCGAAAATGGGAACAAATGCTTCAAAATGACAGGTTTGTTCCGAAAAAGCTGCAATAATCGGAACAATAATCTATATTCTTAAAAGCTAAAAGCTACCTCGTCTTGTTCCAACAGGGCTTCTAACGCCTCAGAAATCTCTTTCGGGAAGAACTTCTTTCTTAACTTTATGCGAGCAAAAATGTTGACATTCGTATAAACGATTGTGATACCCTCCAAAAGAGGCAGCTCTTTAGTCTCTGTTTTCCAGTCCAGATAGTCTCCATAAGAGGATGCCTTTGAAATCTTATAATAACTGGAAACTTTTTTCGCAGGGCGGTTCTTCCTATAATAACGTGTAACGTTATCCTTGTACGATATAGAGAAACAATGGCCTTTCCACGAGAAGAACCATACATCGGTGTCAAATTGCACTAAATCCATGGCCTCAGGGATATACCTATTGACGAATCCGGGAATACGTCGTCTGAGAACCAATGGAATAATGAAAGCGTTGCAGAATGAGACACACCATACCATTCCCAAGAGCCCTAATACGATGAAAGAAAAGAATTTGACAATTTCTGTGATATCCTTTGGCAAAGACCCTGCTATAAACGCAAACAACAGCATTATCAATACAAAAGGTACGCAGATAATAATTGTCTTCAAAGTGCAGAAAAAGAACCACTTACCCAGACTATGAAAACACACTGGATTATTCCAGACAAGTAAATACTCCTTAAAACTAAGATTGTCTCCTTTTATAAACCTTTGTTCCATAGCTGCACCACTTTATTACAAAGATAAACACATTTTGAGATTTATAGTAAAACAATCGACAACACCAAAAATTTGGAAGTGTGAGAGGAAATACATACTTTTGCAGGAAAGGGGACGCTTTTATGAAAAAGAAAGAACAGAAAAACTTTTTCGTGAAGATGGTAGAAGATAAGAAAGCTATCATCAAGGGCATCCGTGAGGGGGTCCCCACCAAGGTTATAGAGGAGGAGAGGGATGTCAAATTTGCTACACCCGTATAATTACTGGGAATCCAATGGACAATATTATTTTGACGCCCCGTCGGGGGCGCGGTATGTTGCGTACTTTTTGGATTTATCTTCCTTTGCGGAGAATCTTTACACTTTCAATTTTGACAGGATTAAAGAAGGCGCCCTCGGAATTGTAGATGGCAATGTGTTTGATACCATTTGCGCAATCCTTCAGGGCTTCTTCTCAAAGCATAAGAATTCTATGCTGATAGTTTCTGATTCAATAGATGGCAGGGAAGAGGCAAGGATGAGACTGTTTAATTCCTGGTTCATACGCATAGCTCCAGAGGGATTAATCAAGATTGACAGATGTGGTAAAGCGGAAACATACACCCTTTTTGTTTCACTTCTTGTTTGGGCTGACAATCCAATGCGAGATATGTTTACCTCACTTCTTGAAGAGTACTGCAAGACTATGCTCCAATAACCTGTAAGCCAGATAGATACACCTTTTCATCTGCTTAAGACTTTGAACAACAAAAATATTAAATTTGTAGTCTCAACCTAAAAGCAGATGAATCCAAAAGTTTTTAAACACATATCTTTTATTACTCTGGCGGTCACCATCGCAGTGATGGTGGCTGCTACCATTGTAGAAAAGTTCCATGGCAGCGAATATGTGCTGGATAACATCTACCATTCCACGGTATTCTTCACGCTGTGGGGGATTGTCGCTATCAGCGGTCTTTGCTCCATTTTCTCCGTAAAAATGCAGCGCAGTCCGTTTACGCTCATGCTGCATCTTTCTTTGGTTTTGATTCTTGCAGGTGCCATGATCACGCATCTGTTCGGCGTCAACGGCGTGCTTCATCTGCGCGAAGGGGATGCCGCGACCAGTTTCGAACTCGACGAAGGAGGGTCGGCCGGTCTTCCATTCAGCATCAGCCTGGACAAATTCGAAATCCAGTATTATCCCGGCTCAAAAGCACCTATGGGATACAGCAGCGATGTCACGATAGACGGACGCCGGCAGACAATTTCCATGAACAATATAGCCAAAATCAAGGGATACAGGCTATACCAGGCCGACTACGACGAAGACCTGAAGGGCTCCTTGCTGGCAGTCAGCCGCGATCCATGGGGAATAGCCGTCACCTATACCGCTTACCTTCTTCTGCTGATTTCGATGATAGGATTCTTTTTCCAGAAAGAGAGCAACTTCAAGGCTGTCGCATCCAGGGTCGGGCCGCGTGTGCCCGTGATTATCCTTGTCATCTGCCTGGCAGGTGTTTTGGTCATGATGCGCAAGTTCATCTTTACTGGCGGATCCCAGCTTATGCCGGTGTTGCGCACCCCTCTGCTTCAGGTCCATGTCATCAGCATCGTTCTGGGGTATTTCATCTTCTTCAGCCTTCTTGTCATAGGCATTGCCGGATTGATCGTTTCCAGGGAAAGATCCGAAAAACTGCGGGATCTCTCCACGGTACTGCTTTATCCCGCGGTGTTCCTGCTTAGCTTCGGCATATTTCTGGGAGCCGTGTGGGCCAATATCTCATGGGGAAACTACTGGGCCTGGGATCCAAAGGAAACATGGGCGCTCATCACCCTCCTTGTTTATGCTGTTCCCCTGCATCAGAAATCCCTCGGCTTCCTGCGAAATCCAAAAATATTCCATCTGTATTGCATACTTGCGTTCCTGAGCGTGCTGGTCACATACTTCGGCGTGAATATGTTTTTAGGTGGAATGCATAGTTATGCTTAACTCCTGACTCAACACTGGCCTCCGCCGTTCGCGCTGGGGCTACGGTTTATTCATCCATTTCATCCCCAGCCGGTCGATGAGGCGGGAGGGGAGGAGACGTACCAGGAAGGGAATGGTAAGATTGAGGGCGCCGGGGCGGCGGATGCGATGGCCGCGGAACATGGCTCGCAGGGCCTTCCGGACGAGTTTTTCCGGGCTAAGCACGAGGCCGAGACGGCGGCCTGTCTTCCGCATGCGGGGGCTCAGATTGTACAGCCCTGTATCCACCGCAGCGGGGAGGATGGTGGTCACTGTGACCCCGTAAGGCGCAAGCTCATATGAAAGCCCCTGGCCGAAGCTTTTAAGGTAGGCCTTGGAGGCAGAATAAACGGCAATTCCCGGGGCGGGGATGTCGGCCGTCATAGAAGACATTATCAGGATGCGCCCGGCTCCGCGGGCCTTCATCCTTTCTCCAAAGAGGATGCAGCATTCGGTAACCGCTGCCACGTGCAGTCCGACCATGGTGCGGGCTTTTTCCAGATTGTGGCTGCCCAGATACTCTATGAAGAAGATACCGGCGTTATTGATGAGGATGTCCACCTCAAGCCCCTTGCCATCGCAGAACTCCAGCATCTTTTGCGCGCAGCCCTGCGCGGAAAGGTCCAGATACAGCCACTCCACAGGAACGCCGAACCTGCCGCCTAACTCTGAGGCAGCCTCACGAAGCTGCTCTTCCTGATTGCTCACCAGCACCAGGCCATAGCCCCTCGCCGCCAACTGCCTGGCGTACTCCAGCCCGATTCCCGAACTGCCTCCCGTTATCAATGCATAACCCATCATTACAAAAATAACGAATAATTCCTATCTTTGTCTTTCGAGAAACGATAATACAACTAATTATGAAAAAAGCACTATTAATCATGCTGGCCATCACCATGGCGGTGGCCTGCAGTTTTACCATCAAGAACAAGATTGTCCGCGGCAACGGGGTTGAAACCACCTGCACCTATGATCTGCCTGCTTTCAACGCGATTTTTGTGGCCGGTTCCATGGATGTAGTCTACACGCAGGGCCCTCAGGTTGTTTCGCTCACCGCAGACGAGAACCTGATGGACATCTACACGATAGAAGTAGTGGATAACATCTTGAAAATCAGCACCAAATCCGGATACAGCATATTCCCTAAGGCAAAGACCTTCGTAACAGTCAGCGCGGAGGATCTGAACGGCGTCAAGCTGGCCGGATCGGGTGAGTGCGAAATCAAAGGGACCCTGGCCACCAAGGGCGACTTCACTTTCTCCATCGCCGGCAGCGGCGACCTGGACGCCGATGCCATCATCTGCAAGAACTTCTCTTCAAAAATCAACGGCAGCGGCGATGTTGACGTGAAAGCTCTCACGGCAGAAACCACAACCTTGACCATCAACGGCAGCGGGGATATCGATATTAACTGCAAGGATGCCGGAGACATCTTCGCCAAGATCAACGGCAGCGGCGACATCGCCCTTTCCGGAAAGGCCGGAAGTCTGACTCAGAAGGTTAACGGCAGCGGAAGCATCTCTTCCAGGGGCCTCCAGCTCGGAAATTAATTGTAGGCGTGAACGGAGATATGAAAAAGCTTGTTTCCGTTTTGCTCCTGTTCCTGGTGCTGCCGCTCTGCGTGGCCGCCCAGTCGAAGAGCGAGACCAAGCAATTTGGCAAGCTGGCGGCCAATCCCAGCATGAAGGCCGTCGAAAAGTTCCTCAAGAAATATCCATCCTCCGTCTATGCACCCAAGGTGCTGAATATCAAGGACTCCCTCATCCGCATAGATAATACCAGCCTCATCGGCCGCGAGCAGGCCATGGGCCTGGCAGGGGAGTGCCTGGATGCCATCGGATGGAAGAAGGATGGCAAGGACCACATCCTCGCCCTCGACAAAGACTTCACCCTTCGCATCCTCTCGCTCGAGGGGAAGGAGGAGGCCACTCGCATCATCCCCGTCTACTCAATGGAAGATGTCCCCGCCGCCATATCGCTGGTGGAGCCCATGGAGATCATATCTCCGATGGGAGGCCGCTACTACATGCACATGGCCTACCTGAACGGGGCCTCGGAGTACGTGGAACTGCTCTATCTGCCCGAAGAGGATATACTTAACCAGGCCATCTTCTACGGTAATCCGCTCAAGCTGGCGGCTGGGGAGGCCTACAAGATCGAGGGGCAGAGCCCCGAGGCCATCGAAGGGCTTACTCCTCCTGCGGAAGTCAGCTGGCTGCTGGCCAGGTTTGGGGAGAACCCGGGCCTCGTGCCCATCTCCAAGGCGGACCTGCTGACCGACAACGCAATCAAGTGGTGGCTGGAGCGCAATCCCAAGGCGGAGACATCCGCCACACGCCTCGCATTCGGCCGTCTGGATCCGGAATCATCCATAGTGGCCGCATACAAGAAGGCCCGGAAGGAGAAGGGAAAGAGCTACAACGTTGCCTTGTTTGACCTTCGCGGCTACACTATAATCTGTGCCGCTTCTAGGTCCACAGGGGAATATTCGCTGGTGTGGTGTGAACCTGTGTGCAGGAACCGTAACAGGGATAAGTTCCTGAATACCATCTACTTCGAAAAGGATGGCAACGTGCTGGACCTCTTCTATTATAAAGGAAAAAGCACTTTTAAAGTAAGAATATCCATGGCCTCACAAGCCGTGCGCCGATAGATAATTGGAATATGCGTAGAATCGTTTTAATCGTTCTGGCGGGAGTGCTGGCTTTTGCCTCCTGCGGACCCAGGAAAGCAGTTGAGCCCTCGGCTCAGGATTTCGCCCCCTACATCAAGGCATTCACCGGCGGCATCGTCACAGAAGATGCCACCATCCGCATCGAGCTCGCGGAAGACGCGACAGCGCAGCCTACGGATGGTCTCTTCAGCTTCAAACCTGCCCTGAAGGGTAGCGTGAAGTGGAACGGACCCCAGTCGGTGGTGTTCGTGCCGGAAGAAGGAGCGCTCAAGGTAGGCCAGACCTACAAGGCCTCACTGGCCCTCGGCAAATTGATTCCCGGTGCCCCGGAAGAGTTCCCCTTCGGCATCACTGTCAAGGGCAATCTCGTGTCTGTGCAGGAAAGCGAGGTAGAGCCCGATAACGGCAAGGCCTTCCGCGTTGTGCAGGCTTCGGTGAAGGAGAATTTCGTGGAGGTTAAGATGAGCGAAGCCCCGGCCAATGCCACAGTGAAGGGCATGGTAGAGCTTGCCGGCGCCGCACGCAGCTACGTTCAGGTGCAGGACCAGACAATCAAGGTGCATTTCGAAGGGCGCAAAGGCGACCTCCGGCTCATCCTGGACAAGGGTCTTAAGGGTGTCGGCGGAACAGCCCTCGGGGAGAACTTCATCCGCGTCTTCCCGGAAACAGACGAAGCGCCGGCCGTGCGCATCCCCTTCAAGGGCAGCATCCTGCCGGATAAGCAGAATCTGATACTGCCCTTCAGTGCGGTGAATCTGTCTGCAGTTGAGGTACGCGTGGTGAAGATATACGAGAAAAACATCCTTATGTATCTGCAGGATAACGACTTGGGCGGGGACAATGAACTCCGCCGCTGCGGTCGCCTGGTCTATAAGGGCGACATCGCCCTGGATGGCACGAAGGACCTGCACCAGTGGAACGATCACTGCATAGACCTCTCCGGCCTCTTCAAGCAGGAGCCGGGGGCCATCTACCGCATACGCCTGAGTTTCCGTCTGGACCAGAGCCTCTATGGGGGCAAAGAGCCCGTGCAGGCGGTCAGCAAACCTGTCGGCAAGCCAAGCAGGGAGGATGAGGCCGTTTGGGACAAGCCCGACCCCTACTACTGGGACAACTACTACGATTGGGATGAATACAACTGGAGCGAGGCTGGCGATCCCACCAAGCCTTCGTATTACATGGAATCCAGCCGTTTCCCTGCGGTGCAACTGCTTTCCAGCGACCTGGGACTGATGGCGGATTATGCCGGCGGCAAGCAGATATGGGTGGTGGCAACCGATCTCATCTCCGCCAAGCCCGTGTCCGGAGCGAAGCTGGAAGTATTTGATTATCAGCTTCAAAGCATAGCGCGCGGCAAGACCGACGGCAATGGTCTAGCTACCCTTACTCTGGATGTGGACCGCAAGCCTTTCGCCGTAGTTGCGAAGGCCGGCGGCAGCACATCCTATCTTAAGGTAACCAGCGGATACAACGAGCGTTCTACCAGCCGTTTCGATGTGGGCGGAGAAGTGCTCCAGCAGGGCATCAAGGCCTTCATCTACGGTGAACGCGGAGTCTGGCGCCCGGGAGATACCCTCCATGTGACCGCCCTGGTGGCGGACCGTGGCAAGATCCTCCCCGAAGGGCATCCCGCTACGCTGGAAATCTACACCCCTGCAGGCCAGTTCTACAGCAAGCTCACCCGCAAGGGCACGGACGGATTCTACAGTTTCGATGTTCCTACCAAGGCGGATGATCCCACGGGATACTGGAATGCCTACCTCAAGGTGGGCGGCAGCAGTTTCCACAAGGTGCTGCACGTCGAGACGGTTAAGCCTAACAGACTGAAGATCAATACATTCTATCCTTTGGTGATGGAGGCTGGCAAGGCTGTGAACCTGCAGGCGAATGCGACCTGGCTTTCCGGCGGAGTGGCCGGCAACATGCCCGTGAGGGCTCAGATTACGCTCCGCAAGGCGGGTGGATCTCCCTTCAAGGGCTTCGAAAAATACTCCTTCTACGCGCCCTCCAGCTCATATGATAACAGCGAACTGGAACTGTTCAAGGCGCGTCTGGATGCATCCGGCAACCTGAACAGCCGTGTGACGCTTCCCGCTGCGAAGAATGCTCCCGGCATGCTTCAGGCTTTCGTCGTGACCACCGTGCAGGAACCCGGCGGCGACGAGAGTTTCACCACCGAGACCATCCCTTACTCCCCGTATTCATCTTATGTGGGCGTGCGAGTGCCTGCAGGGGACTTCCTGGAGACCGACAAAGCCCACACTTTCAGCATCGCCGTGGTGGATGCCTCCGGGCACCGTCTGAGCGGGCACAATGTGGAATATGCCGTCTTCAAGACCGGCTGGAACTGGTGGTGGGACAATGCCGGCGGCAGCCTGGATGCCTATGTGCATGGTTCTTCTGTTGAAAAGGTGCAGAGCGGAACGATGAGTTCCGGCAGCCAGGATGCGACCTTCACCTTCCAGGTTAATTATCCTGCCTGGGGCAACTACCTGGTGCTGGCCCGCGACAAGGCATCCGGCCACGTGAGCGGCGCGCGCTTCACCGTAGACTGGCCCGAATACCGCGGCCGTGCCGACCGGAGGGATCCGGAAGCCCTCACCATGCTCACCTTCTCCACCGACAAACCGTCGTACCAGGTGGGCGAAAAAGCCACCGTCTACATCCCTGCCGCCGAGGGCGGACAGGCTCTCGTGACCCTGGAGAACGCCGGGGGAGTGATAAGCCGCGAGTGGGTGCAGACATCCTCGAAAGATACTCCCTGGAGCTTCACGGTGACCCCGGAGATGGCTCCCAACATCTACGCGTCGGTAACCCTTCTCCAGCCTTATGGCTCGGTGAAGACCGACCTTCCCATCCGCCTCTACGGCATGCAGCGCATCAAG
>JAEEGH010030258.1_pt1 | contig 10534 bp, 8 predicted proteins | sample 9134181 | NCBI WGS metagenome assembly JAEEGH01 (sample SAMN16246544, study PRJNA631951) | gut metagenome | biome: gut microbiome; feature: rumen; material: DP-attached | host: Bos | place: Iran: Karaj | collected 2018-10 | reverse complement strand
GGGACGCATTCCACGCCTTCACGGACAAGCACCCGGAATTTGTCGTGAAACCCACCGACATGAGCGGCGGGCGCGGCGTCCGCAAGGATTCCGTCGCGGGAATGGACACGGCGCGGAAGCGTGCCTTCTTCGGAGAGCTGCTGGCGGAAGGCACCGCCAACCGGGAAAAATACAGGAGAGGGCATGAATCTTCCGTGGTGCTGGAGGAACTGATCGAACAGGCGGACGAAATGGCCGCGTTCCACCCCCAGTCCGTCAACGGCGTGCGCGTCCCGACCGTCAACGTGGGCGGCCATGTCCACATCTACCAGCCCTGGTTCAAGGTGGGCCGCGGCGGCAACTTCCTGACCAGTGCCGTGTTCGGGACGCTGGATGCCGGCATCGATGCGGAAACCGGCATCATCGACACCGCCGGAATGAACGAAACGGACGAAGTGTTCGACGCCCACCCCGACAGCCACATCCCGTTTGCCGGCTTCCGGATTCCCCGCTGGAAGGAATTGGTGGACATGGCGAAGGAATGTGCGGCGCGGCTGCCCCGCTTCGGTTACGTCGGCTGGGACTTTGTCCTGACGAAACGCAACGGCTGGTGCGTCATGGAAGGCAACTACAGCGGCGATTTCATGTGGCAGCTCTACCGCCAGAAAGGCATGAAGAAGGAGTTCGAGGACTTGATCGGCTGGAAGCTGGACAAGCAGTTCTGGTGGGAGGACTAGGCCGGTCGGCGGAATCCTGGCGAACGGAATGGCAACGGAAGGCGTAAATCAATGGGAAATTCCGGCAAGAGTGGTTCTTTCAAACGGGTCCTGAACACCGGCGACATCCTGGTGGTGGCGTTCGGGGCGATGATCGGCTGGGGGTGGGTGGTGTCGTCGGGCGGATGGATCCAGAACGCCGGCGTGCTGAGCAGCGTGCTGGGGTTCGTCATCGGCGGCGTCATGCTCTACTTCGTGGGGCTGACCTATGCCGAGCTGACGCCGGCGATGCCCAAGGCGGGCGGCGAGCACGTGTTCAGCTTCAAGGCGTTCGGGCCCACGGGCTCGTTCGTCTGCACGTGGGCGCTGATCCTGTCCTACGTCGGGGTCGTGTGCTTCGAGGCGTGTTCCCTGCCGACGATCGTGCAGTACATCTTCCCGGGCTTCGTCAAGGGCTACATGTATTCCGTCGCGGGCTTCGACATCCACGCGACGTGGGTGCTCCTCGCCACGCTGGTGACCCTCGCCATCACGTGGGTGAACATCCGGGGCGTCAAGGCGGCCGCCGTGTTCCAGACCATCCTGACGGTGACGATCGCCCTGGTGGGCATCCTGCTGGTGGCGGCGTCGGCCTTCCGGGGGAGACCCGCGAACCTGGAGGGCCAGTGGATGGTGGGCGACGGGGCGTTCGCCGTCGTCCGCAACATGCTTTCCGTGGCGGTGGTCGCGCCCTTCTTCCTGATGGGGTTCGACGTCATCCCGCAGGTCGCCGAGGAAATCAACATCCCGCTCCGGAAAATCGGCTGGCTGCTGCTGGCGTCGATCCTCTTCGCGGTCGCGTTCTACGCGCTGGTCATTTTCGGCATCGGCTACGTCCTCGATACGCGCGCAGTGGCGGAATCCATGGCGGGGTCCGGCCTGGTGGCCGCCGACGCGATGGCGCGGGCGTTCGGCAGCTCCGCGATGGCCAAGGTGCTGATCGTCGGCGGGCTGTGCGGCATCGCCACGAGCTGGAACGCGTTCTTCATCGGCGGCAGCCGCGCCATCTTCTCGATGGCGAAGGCCCGGATGATCCCGCGGCGGTTCTCCAAGGTCCATCCCCGCCACAAGACGCCGGTCAACGCCCTGCTGCTCATCTGCGTCCTGTCGCTGATTGCGCCCTTCTTCGGCAAGACGGCGCTGGTGTGGATCGCCGACACCGCGAGCTTCGCCTGCTGCATCGCCTACGGCATCGTGGCCCTCTCGTTCCTCCGCCTCCGCCGCACGGCCCCGGACATGCACCGGCCGTTCAGGGTCCGCCTCCACGGCCCCGTCGGCGTCGTGGCCGCGCTCATGTCGGGCGTGATGGTGCTCATGTTCATCCTGCCGGGGACGGGTTGCACCCTCGTCCCGCAGGAATGGGCCATCGTCGCCGGATGGACCGTCCTGGGCGTCCTGTTCTACATCTCGAGCAAACTGGTGTACAAGGACCGCTTCGGCACCGTGGACCTCTCCTCCATCGAAGGCTCGCCGCAGGCATGACGCCACAGGCTCGCAAGGAATCGACCCCAGAAAGAAAGCACACGACATGACCCAGGGCACCGAACTCAAACTGGAAAAGAAACTCTCGCCCGTCAACGTCTGGGCGCTGGCCCTGGGATGCATCATCGGATGGGGGGCGTTCGTGATGCCGGGGAACACGTTCCTGGGCAAGGCGGGGCCGCTCGGGACCGCCATCGCGATGGGCATCGCGACGCTCATCATGATCGTCATCGCGTTCAACTACCACTTCATGATCAACAAGTTCCCGGTGGCGGGCGGGGAGTTCGCGTACGCCCAGAAGGCGTTCGGGAGCACCCACGCCTTCGTCTGCTCGTGGTTCCTGGGGCTGTCGTACCTGTGCATCGTGCCGCTGAACGGGACCGCCCTCGCGCTGATCGGGCGGAACCTCCTGCACAACGTGTTCCAGGTCGGATTCCATTATTCCGTGGCGGGATACGACGTCTATTTCGGCGAGATCCTGCTGGCCCTGGTCGCGCTGGTGGCCATCGCGGGCATGAGCATCCGGGGCGTCCGATTCGCGGGGCTGTTCCAGACCGGCCTGGTGTTCGCCCTGGTGGGCGGGGTGCTGGTGGTGGCGGCGGCGGCCCTCGTGAGCGACAAGGCCTGCCTGGCCAACCTCTCGCCCGGATTCTACCGCCACGGCGCCACCGCTTCGGCGGGCGCGCTCGGCGGCATCCTCGCCGTCGTGGCCGTCGCCCCGTGGGCGTTCGTCGGCTTCGACACCATCCCGCAGGCCGCCGAGGAATTCCGTTTCTCCCCGGCCAAGACCAAGGCGATCATGGCCATATCCATCGTCTTCGGCGGGGCCGTGTACGTCATCCTCAACACCGTGACCGCGATGGTCGTTCCCGAAGGCTACGCCTCCTGGGTGGAATACATCGACGACCTGCCCAACCTGGACGGCCTCCTTGCGCTGCCCACCTTCCACGCGGCCAGGACGCTGCTGGGCCCGGCGGGCCTGGTCTTCCTCGGCATTTCGGTGCTGGCGGCGATCCTCTCCGGCATCGTCGGCTTCTACATGGCGACCAGCCGCCTGCTCTACTCGATGGCCAAGGAAAAGGTCCTCCCCGCCTGGTTCGGGGAACTGCATCCCCGCTACAAGACGCCGAAGAACGCCATCCTCTTCGTGATGGCCATCGCCGTGGTCGCCCCCTTCTTCGGGCGGACGGCCCTCGGGTGGATCGTGGACATGTCGTCCCTGGGCGCGGCCATCGGCTACGGCTACACCTCCCTCGCGGCGGCCAAGTACGCCCTCGCCGAAAAGAAGCCGGGCCTCGTCCTGACCGGCATCCTCGGAACCATCATGGGCCTGGCCTTCTGCATCCTCCTGCTGGTGCCCATCAAGGCCTTCGGCTGCTCGCTGGGCAGGGAATCCATGATTTGCCTGGTCGCCTGGATTGTCCTGGGCGTGGTGTTCCATGCCGTCACCCGCCGCCACCGGGCCGGCGCCCGGTAAAGCCGCCGGGGAATGGCCATGGCAACAAACCCTCCAACAGGCACGGCCGCCGCTCCGCTGTCCGCCAAACGCAACCACTGCATGGACGCGGTGAAGGGGCTGGCGTGCATCGCCGTCGTCTTCATGCACTGCGAGTTCCCGGGCCGGCTCGGCACCCTGGTGCAGTGCCTGTCGCGCTTCGGCGTGCCGTTCTTCTTCATGGTCAGCGGCTATTTCTGCCACTCTTCGAAGGGGCGCCCGGACTATGGGAGGAAGCTCCGGCACGTGCTGGAAATTGCGCTGTGGACGACGCTGTTCTACGCGCTGGTGACGCCGCTGTACGCCCCGTGGGAGGGCTGGCCGGACCCCAGGGCGCTCCGCAACTGGCTGCTGTTCAACAAACCGTTCTACATCGCGGGGCAGATGTGGTTCCTGTTCGCCCTGCTGTACGACTACGCGCTCTTCGCCCTCTTCGACCGCAAGGGCTTCCGGTGGGTGCCGTGGGTCGCCGTGCCCGCCGGCATCGCGGTGTACGTCGCCATGGCCCAGGGGGCGCACCTGGCGGGAATCCACATTCCCAACTGGTGGTACCGGAATTTCCTGGTTGAAGGGTTCTCACTGTTTTCCCTCGGATACCTCCTGCGGACCAATGCCGGGCGCATCCGCGTCTCCGACCGCCTGCTCTGGACCGTGCTGGCGGTGTCCACCCTCCTGTGCCCGGTCGAACGGGCCTTGCTGGGACGCGATTTCGGGGTGAACATCGCGACGTTCCCGCAGGTCGCGGCCCTCTTCCTGCTGTGCATCCGGAATCCCGGACTGGGCGAAGGCTCGCGCCTGGCCGCCCTCGGGCTGAAGTACTCCCTGCTCGTCTACGTCCTCCACCCCGCCGCCTGGCACCTGCTCGACCTCTTGTACTCCGCCGCGGGCGTCGCCGGGAACACGGCCGTGGCGTACCTCCGCCCGCTGCTGTGCGCCGCCGCGGCCGTTTGCGCGGCCGTGGCGTTCACCGCCATCCGGAACGCGCTCCCCTCCCGCTCCTCCCCCACCCCACCGAAAGGAAACCGCCCATGAAAAAACGGATACTCGTGACCCGCTCGTCGATGCCGCCGCTGGAGGAATTCGTCGATGAAATCCGGGACCTCTGGGACACCCACTGGCTGACGAACATGGGGCCGAAGCACAAGCAACTCCAGGAGGAGTTGTGCCGCTACCTGGGCGTGGAGCGCATCGACCTGTTCACGAACGGCCACATGGCCATCGAGCTGACCCTCCAGGCGCTCAACCTGCAAGGGGAAGTCATCACGACGCCGTTCACCTTCGCCTCGACGACGCACGCAATCGTGCGCAACGGGCTCACCCCCGTGTTCTGCGACATCGATCCGGTGACGTACACGATGGACACGGAGAAGCTGGAGGAGCTGGTCACCGACCGCACGTGCGCGATTTTGCCGGTCCACGTGTACGGGAACGTGTGCAACGTGGAGGAAATCGAACGCATCGCGAAGAAGCACGAGCTGAAGGTCGTGTACGACGCCGCGCACACGTTCGGGGAGACGTACAAGGGCCGGGGCATCGGGTCGTTCGGGGACGCGTCCTGCTTCTCGTTCCACGCGACGAAGGCCTTCAACACGGTCGAGGGCGGCGCGGTCTGCTTCCGGGACGAGAAGCTCGGGGAAATCCTCTACGACCTGAAGAACTTCGGCATCCACGGCCCCGAGGAGGTCTCCGCGGTGGGGGCGAACGCGAAGATGAACGAGCTCTGCGCCGCGATGGGGCTCTGCAACCTGCGGCACGTGGACGCGGAAATCGCGAAGCGCGGCAAGGTGGTCGCGCGCTACCGCTCGCACCTCGAAGGCGTGGACGGCCTGCAACTGAACGCCGTCCAGCCGGAGGTGAAGCCAAACCACGCGTATTTCCCGGTCGTCTTCGAGGAGGAGGCGTTCGGTGCGAGCCGCAACGAGGTGTTCGCGGCGCTGGCGGCGGCGGGCATCGGGGCAAGAAAATACTTCCATCCGCTGACGAACACGTTCTCGGCCTTCCACGGCGCCTACGACGTGTCGAAGACGCCGGTGGCGCTGCACGTCAGCCGCCGGGTCCTGACGCTGCCGCTCTACGCCGACCTCGCGCTGGAGGACGTGGACGAGATCTGCGGCATCATCCTCGGGTGCCGGAAATGAGCATGGACTACTCCGGCAAAAAAGTCCTGCTGCTGGACGGCTACGGCCGGCAGATCCCCAGCCTTCTCCACCAATTGCGGGGGCTCGGCTGCCGCGTGACGACCATGTGCGAGTCGCGTTGGGACGTGGGCTGGACGTCGCGCCTCCCCTCCCGCCGCGTGGTTGTGCACGGCATCCGCGAGGACCGCGCCGTCTACGACGCGGCCGTCCGGAAGGAGCTGGAGAACGGCTACGACATCCTGTTCCCGGTGCTGGAGCGCGCCACGGACATCTGCCTCGCCGAAGACCTCCGCCGGCAGTACCCGGAGCTGAAGGTCATCGCCTCGGACCGCGCGTCGTTCGACAAGGCCTACGACAAGCAGGAAACCATGCGCGCGTGCATGGAGAACGGCATTCCCTGCCCCGTGACCAAGCTCGACGGCGAGAGCATGGAGGACTACCTCGCCAAGGTGGGCTTCCCCATCTGCGCGAAGCCCCGCAAGGGCAGCGGCGCGGCCGGGTTCAAGCGCATCCACGACCGCGGGGAGCTGGAGCGCCTTCTGGCGGACGGCTCGGTCGTGCCGGAAGAGTGCGTCATCCAGGAGCTGATTCCCAAGGGCGGCCTCCAGTACGGGGCGTACCTGATGATGGACGCCGGGCACCGCCCCCAATCGACGCTGGTGGTGGAGTCGTGCCGCTGGTTCCCCATCGACGGCGGGCCCGGCTGCTACATCCGCACCATCGACCACCCGGGCATCGCCGACAGCGCCGGCCGCCTTCTCCGGTGCCTGGGCTGGCGGAGTTTCGGCCACGTCGGGCTCATCATGGACCCGCGCGACGGCACGCCCAAGGTCATGGAAATCAACGGCCGCATCCCCGCCAGCATCAAGATTTGCGAATGGGCCGGCACCGAGCCGGTGCGGAACATGCTGGACCTGGCCCACGGGGTGCCGTTGCGGCCCATGGAACACGGCATCGAGGAGCATCTTGCGCTCCGCTACTTCCACACGGACCTGATGTGGTTCCTCAAGAATCCCGACCGCTGGAAGGCCAAGCCCGCCTGGTTCGATTTCCGGCGGCAGAAGGACTACATCTTCGATTGGTCCGACCCGCTGCCCTTCTTCAGCTATGCCGTCGAACATGTCCTGACCTACCGGAAGGACATGGCCAAAAGGAAACATTGAGGCGGCACCGGAAAGGCAGCGCGACATGGGCATCACGTCGGATTTGTGCAGGGATTTGGCCGGCATCGGCGGCCTCTCGGAACGGGACCGCGCGCGGTTGCGGCTCCTGGTGGTGGACTTCGCCGCGGCCAGCTGCGCGGGATACGCCCTGAACCGGGAGTTCAACGCGGCGCTGGAAGGGATCGTGTTCGCGCAGGGCGGGGCGGAGGAATGCCACGTCTTCCGGCAGGCCCGGAAATGGCCGGCCCGCACGGCGGCCTTCATGAACGCCGCCTACGGCCACGGCGCGGAACTGGACGACGGCAACAAGCAGGCCGCCGGGCATCCGGGCGTGCACGTGATCCCCGCCGTGTTCGCGCTGGCCGAGAAGCTCGGCAACAGCGGCGAAGAAGTCCTCGAAGCGCTGGCGACGGGATACGAAGCGTACATCCGCATTTCGGCGGCGGCCCAGCCGGGCATGGTGCGCCGCGGCTTCCATTCCACCGGCATGGCCGGGACGCTCGCCTGCGCCGCGGCCTGCGCGCGGCTGTGCCGCCTCGGCGCCGCGGGGCTGGAAGACGCGCTGGCCTTGGCCACCACGATGAGCGGCGGCCTGCTTTCCTACGGCGACTCGCGGCCGGCCATCAAGCCGCTGAACCCCGGCAAGGCGGCCGAGAACGGTCTCTTCGCCGCCCTCCTGGCCGGCGGGGGGATGCGGGGGCCCGCGGAAGCCCTGGAAGGCCCCAACGGGTGGTTCCATGCCGTGACGGACGAGATCCATTCCGGGTTCCTCAAGGGCTCCGGCCACCTGCTGTTGCACGATTGCTACTTCAAGCTCTATCCCTCCTGCCGCCACACGCATTGCGGAATCGACGCGGGCGTGGCGTTGCACGGACGGATTGCCGGACGGCGCATCGAATCCGCGGCCATCCGCATCTACCCCAACGCCATCCGCCTGGCCGGACTCCGCGACCCCGCCTCGCCCGACGAAACGAAGTTTTCGATTCCCTACACGCTGGCCTGCGCCCTGCTCAAGGGACACTATGGAATCGCCGACATGGATGCGGCCGGCGCCCCGGCGGCGGTGCGGGACCTCGCCGGCAAAATCGAAATGCTCCCGGACGAGTCGATGGAAGACCGGTCCCGCGGCATCCGCGGGGCGCGCGTCGAAGTCGTCCTGGAAGGCGGGCACCCCATTTCGGAAACCGTGACGGTGCCCAAGGGCGACCCGGAAAACCCGCTCTCCCGCCACGACATCGTGCGGAAACTGGAAACCTGCGCGCAGGGACTGGCCGGGAAGGCGGAACTGGATGCGTTCCTGGCGGCGACGGACGCCCTCGGTGGCCCCGCACGGTTCGAAAATCCGATGGCGAGATTGTGAGGCATGCGATGGACGGAATGAAATTGGTGTTGGGCACGATGACGTTCGGCGAGAGCGTCTTCGCGCCGGACGTGGGGGAGTTTCTGCGGATTTTTGCGGATGCCGGCGGCACCGAGCTGGACACAGCCTACGTCTACAACGAAGGCCAGTGCGAGCGGCTGCTCGGCGAGGCGCTGGAAGGCATGGGGCATCCGTTCAAGATCGCCACCAAGGTCAATCCGCGCATCAGCGGGCGCCTCGACGGCGCGGCGGCCTACAAGCAGGTCAACGAAAGCCTGGAGCGGTTGCGCGTCGCCGCCGTGGACACGGTGTACCTGCACTTCCCCGACCCGGCGACGCCCGTGGAATCGGTTCTGGAGGCGATGGCCGACCTGCACAGCCAGGGCAAGTTCCGCGAGCTCGGACTGAGCAACTTCCCGGCGTGGATGGTTGCCGACGTATGGCGCCTCTGCGACCGCGAGGGCTGGGTCAAGCCGACCGTCTACGAAGGCATGTACAACCCGCTCGCCCGCCGCGCCGAAACGGAACTCAACGCCTGCCTGGACCGCTTCGGAATGCGGTATTGCGCCTACAACCCCCTCGCAGGCGGCCTCCTTACCGGCCGCTACGGCAAGTTCGAGGACGACCCCGACGACGGCCGCTTCACCCACCGCCCCGGCTACCGGAACCGCTACTGGAAGAAGAGTTGCTTCGACGCCGTCGAGCTTCTCAAGGAAGCCGCCGCCGCGCACGGTATCGGCCTCGTCGATGCCGTCTACCGCTGGCTCTCCCACCACTCCATGCTCTCCGCCGCGCGCGGGGACGCCATCATCGTCGGCGCCTCCAAGGCCGGGCACCTCGCGCAGAACCTCGCCGCCGCCGCGGGAGGGCCGCTGCCGGACGGGATGGCGGAGGCGTTCGACAGGGCGTGGGCCGTCTGCAGGACAGACGCCCCCGAATATTTCACGCTCTTCAAAGCGAAAAAGTGAGGAAGCCATGCTGGACCAAACCCGGGTATTCGACGAACTGGACAAGGCGGGCGTCCGCTTTTATGCGGGCGTTCCGGACTCCTACCTGAACGGCTTCTGCAACCACGCCCTCGCGCACTTCCCCGACCGCACCATCATCGCCGCCAACGAAGGCAACGCCGTCGGCATCGCCGCGGGCCACTGGTTCGCCACCGGGGAGCTGCCGCTCGTGTACATGCAGAACAGCGGCATCGGCAACGCCGTCAACCCGCTCGCCTCCCTCGCGGACGTGCACGTCTACGCCGTCCCCATGCTCCTCCTCATCGGCTGGCGCGGCCAGCCCGGCACCGGCGACTGGCCCCAGCACGAGCTGCAGGGCGAGGCCACCATCCCGCTGATGGACGTCCTGCACATCCCCCACGCCGTGCTCGCCGACGACGATGCGGCCTTCGCCGCAACCGTCCGCGCGGCCGCCGCCTTCTGCAAGGCCGAGCGCAAACCCTACGCCCTGATCGCCCCCAAGGGCGTCATGGCCGGCGACAAGGCGAACAACCGCGACGAAACGTATCCCATGAGCCGCGAGGAAGCCATCGCGGCGATCCTGGACCACATGCCGCCCGACACCGTGTATTCCGCGACCACCGGCCGCGCCACGCGCGAACTCTTCTTCCTGCGCGAACGGCGCGGCGAGACGAAGGCCCGCGACTACCTCAACGTCGGCGCCATGGGCCACGCCTCCTCGGTCGCGCTCGGCATCGCGATGGCCAAACCGGACCGCCCCGTCGTGGTGCTCGACGGCGACTGCGCCGCCATGATGCACCTCGGCGCCATGACCATGGCCAGCAAGACGCGCGTCCCGAACCTCCTCCACGCCGTCCTGAACAACGGCGCCCACGAATCGGTCGGCGGCCAGCCCTCCGCCGGGCACCTGGTGGACTTCACGAAGATCGCCGAAGCCTGCGGCTACCGCACCGTCGGCCGCCCCGCCACCACGAAGGACGAACTCGTCTCCGCCCTCGCCGCCCTCCGCGCCGCGGCCCCCGACGGCCGCCCCGCCTTCCTGGACATCCGCATCCACAAAGGCCTCTCCGGCAAACTCCCCCCCCTCGACTTCTCCCACCGCGCCGCCATCGACGCCCTCCGCGCCGACTTGCAGCGCTGATGTCTTCGGAGAGGGCCGGGGCGCCTGCTGGTCGCCATGTTGCGCTCTCGGCG
>JAEEGH010030257.1_pt1 | contig 10534 bp, 17 predicted proteins | sample 9134181 | NCBI WGS metagenome assembly JAEEGH01 (sample SAMN16246544, study PRJNA631951) | gut metagenome | biome: gut microbiome; feature: rumen; material: DP-attached | host: Bos | place: Iran: Karaj | collected 2018-10 | reverse complement strand
CCAAGGACGCATGTCTTGATATGAGGTGCAGACTCTATGAGGTTGAGAGTAACCTGGATTTCAGGTTCTTTAGGTGCTCCAAGTCAATGATCTGCAACCTCCGCAAGATAAAGAGTGTTAAGACCGAGAGCAATGCCAGGATGCGTGCCGAGCTTCTTAACGGAGAAGTGGTGGTCATCTCAAGGAGTTATGTAAAAGAGCTTAAGAAGAAATTGGGGTTATAAGTATGAATAAACTTAAACTGGTTTTTGAACAGACAATGATGGTAAGTTTCATGGTCCTGTGTTATATAAGTGTTCTCGGACTTCTGGCCTTCAGAGGAACAGATACCGGATTTCCATGGTATATTCCGGGATCCATCGTGCTTGCGAGCTTTTTTTGCAGCCTGGTAACAGTGTTTCTTTTATCTGATGCCGGTGATAACAAGGATGAGTCTCCGACGAAATATTATATTAAGCTCATAGCGCATTTTATCTTGCTGTATGCACTTATTATGGGATTTGGATATCTCTTTTACTGGTATCGCGGGACCGTCGGATTTATTATAACTTCTGTGGTCTATGTCATTATCTACGCCGGTACCTGGGTGGGAACAAGGCTTGTTTTTTTACATGACGATAAGATTATAGGCGATGCACTTGATAAGATAAGAGATGAAGAGTGAGAAAAAGTGGCAACTGATATGATCAGTGCCACTTATTTACATCCTTTTTCTCCATGGCGATGAGGAGAACCATATCTTTCTGGAGCGGTTCCTGAGGAGAACTGAAGCACCATTTCTGGCCTTTTTCGCGGACAGCGATGACGTTCATCCTGTGCTTTTTGCGAAGTTCCAGTTCAATCAGGTTCTTGCCGATCCATTCATCTTTGACATACATCTCAACGATATACATGTTGCTGTCGATTTCAAAGAAATCCTTAAAGGATTTTGAAAGAAGAATACGAGCAGAACGCATACCGCCTTCTCCTTCGGGATCAAGAATCTTATCTACTCCGATTTTCAGTAGAATGGATGACATCCTGTCTGAGGAGGTTTTTGCAACTATAAGGGGTACGTTCTTTTCTTTTGCAACTGCTACGGACATAATGGCAGCAGCAAGGTTACCTGTGGCACATACAACGATATCCATGTTTTTAAGGCCCAGGGCTTCTACTTCATCCTCGTTTTCTAAGTTAGCACATACTGCAGAAGTGCATTTTCCTGCAAATTCATTGATTACTTCTTTATCTTTGTCTACAGCAAGAACATCAGCGCCCATCATGTAAAGATTCTCCGCAAGGCTCTTGCCGTATTTTCCAAGTCCAAGTACTGCAACTGATTTTCCCATGATTTATTTTCCTCCTAACCAACGTAGAATATTCCTTCTGAATGACTGATCCTGTTTTTTATCCCGGCCTCTCTGGCAAAGAAAAATGCCATTGAGATAGGACCGATTCTTCCAAGATACATTGAAATAATAACGATTATTCTTGAATATGAGCATAGACGCGGTGTTAAGCCTCTTGTAAGTCCTACGGTTCCAAGGGCACTTGTGATCTCATACAGAGCATCAGTAAGCGTAATGTCTTCGCCTGCAAGAAGAAGCAGTGTCATAAGGACTACAAAGGACAAGCTGACTGTCACGATAGCAGCGGCCTTTCGCATGAGCTCCGTTGAAACTTTTCTGTGGAATACGACAGTTTCATTTTTGCCGCCTATATAAGAGAAAGCATTCATAAGTACAAGGAAGGCTGTTACAGTCTTGACACCGCCTGCTGTTCCGACAGGTGAGCCGCCTATGAACATGAGGATGTAGCCGATGGAGCAGGAGATTTCCGTAAGGCTCTCCTGTGGCACGGATGCAAAACCAGCGGTTCTGAAAGTGACTGACTGGAACATACTGTTCAGAATCTTATAAGACAGGCTCATGTTGCCAATGGTTTCGGGATTGTTGTATTCAGCTGCCAGAACAACGCCGGTTCCTGTCAGTATGAGAATTATGGTCGCCAAAAGCACCAGTTTGGTATGCTCAGGAAGGTGCCTTAGGGTCACAATAGGCCCGAGGTGATTTTTGATTCCCTTTTTGATTCCGTCGATAACATCAAACCATACAACAAAGCCAAGTCCGCCAAGTATGATTAGCAGCATTGTAAGGCTCATTAAAAAGTATGAGTCCCTGAAGTCTATCATGCTGTTTGGGCCAATCACGTCCATTCCTGCATTACAGAAGGCTGAAACTGATTGGAATATGGCAGACCAAAGACCTTTCCAAAAGCCAAATCTTGGTATGAATTTGATTGCAAAAAGAAATGCAGCTACGCCTTCCACGACAAAGACGCCCTTGAATATTCGAATAAGGAAGCCCAGAAGACCGTGGTCCAGATCGACATTTAGTGCATCGCCAAGAAGAACTCTGTCCCCGAGAGAAAATTTTTTTTTACCTACCAGAAGCAGCATTGAACCTACTGAAACTACTCCAAAGCCTCCAATCTGGATAAGCAAGAGAATTACGAACTGTCCGAACAGACTCCAGTGAGCGTATGTATCAACTACGACAAGGCCGGTAACACAAACCGACGTTGTTGCAGTAAAGAGCGCAGTAAGAACACCGGTTTTCTCACCCGGTGCGCTGGATATCGGAAGCATGAGAAGGAGCGTTCCGATTATTATGGTTAAGAGAAAACTCACCGGAATGAACCTTTCCGGTGTGATCAGGATACGCCTGATCTTTGCACTTGTTTTTTTCATAGTTTCTATTCTAGTATGAAAAACAGCTGAAGTACACTTTTGTTTTATTTTTTAATTTCACAAAATAGCAACAAGATTATGGCGGGGATTGTGTATAATGTAGAAAGCGACTGATGGAGGAACAGTGAATACATGGAATTACTTGAGCAGATAACAGCTATTCTGATAGGAGCACTAATATCGGCAACATGTGCAACTTCAGGAAATGCTGATGAATTACTTATAAAGTTTATTGATGGCGATTTGTCGGTTCTGGAAGAAAACCAGAAAGAGGAGTGGTTTATCCCGGATTTTCATGATGGCAGTTTCGAATACGAATATACGCTCCTGGATATTGACGGCGATTGTGAAAATGAGATGATAGTCCAGATGAAGGATGAGCCACAGGGATTTTCTGCCGTGTTTAATGCAGAAAGCGGTAAGGTTTACTGCTGGGGAAGTGACAGTGTTGAAATGAACTGCTTTGAATATCCTCTGGATAATGGAATGATGGTAAGCGAGTATGATTATGACGGAGCTGTTTCTTACAGCATTTACAGCTATGAGGCTGACGGAGAATGCAAGCATGTCAGCGAGCTGTTTATCCGCGAGGTGCCTGCTTCGAACAACGCTGCTGTAAAGTATCCGGATTACAGAATTGATGATAAGGAAGTCACAAAAGAAGAATTTGGAAAAGAGCTTAAGGCAGCGATAGGGGATCACAGGCTGGATCGTACGTCATGGATATTAGTAAAATAAGGAGATTTTGATATGACACGCAGAGAAATGGCAATGGCTAATTTCATGAAAGGCTACAACTGTTCGCAGTCGATTGTGCTGGCGTTTTCAGATATGCTTGATATTGATGAGAAGACTCTTTCGAAAATGGCATCCTCTTTTGGCGGAGGCATGGGAAGGCTGAGAGAAGTTTGCGGATCTGTCAGCGGAATGTTTATGGTTGCAGGTCTTTTATATGGCTACGATGGACCTGAGACAGGACAGGTCAAGGCGGATCACTACGCAAGGATTCAGGAACTTGCTCACAGGTTTGAAGAGCAGCACGGATCGATCGTGTGTCGTGAGCTTTTGGGCCTTAGTGTGAGACATGATGTGCCGGTTCCGGAAGCCAGAACAGCTGAGTATTACAAGAAAAGACCCTGCCCCGAGATAATCGGAGATGCTGCCGAAATTCTTGAGCAGTTCATTAAAGAGAATTCTGTGAACGAGTAAGAGTGGAGCTTGAAATGGAAAATGAGGAGTTTAAGATAACCGGGAAAGAGGTGAAGGCAGCGTTTAAGACCTCTTTTCCCATAATGGTAACATTCCTGGTGCTGGGAAGCGGATACGGAATACTGATGGAAAAACACGGCTTCGGACCACTTTGGTCTGTTCTGTCCGGAATTGTCATATTCAGCGGAACCGTTCAGTTTGTGAGTATATCGATGCTTGGCACCGGATCTTTTATCATGGCTGCATTAACAGCTTTCATGGTATCTGCAAGACATGCCTTTTTCAGCATCTCCATGATCGGAAGATACCGAAAGGAAGGAAAAAGAAAATGGTACCTTTACTATGCACTCTGCGATGAAACCTATGCGATGCTCAGTTCGGATAGCTGCCCTGAGGGAGTAAACAAAAGCGGACACAGACTTCTTGTGACACTTTTCGATCAGTCCTCCTGGGTTATCGGATCTTTTCTTGGCGGAGTGATGGGCACATATCTTAACTTTGATTCAACGGGAATTGATTTTTCCATGACAGCTCTTTTTACAACGGTATTCATTCAGCAGTGGCTTGATGCCAAGAATCATATTCCGGCAATACTGGGACTTGGAGCTACACTTCTTTGCAGGATAATATTCGGAACCGATCTGTTCCTGATACCTGCGATGATCATAATCATTGGAACACTGACACTGGCAAGGGGCAAGATTGAGCCGGAGAAAGAGGTGAACAATGATTGATTACAGACATGCTCTTATAATTATCCTGATCATGGGACTTGTAACCCTGGCTACAAGAATAGTTCCTGTGCTTATATTCGGAAGAGGAGAGAAGGTTCCGGATTACATCATGTACCTGGGAAGGACTGTCCCGTACACGGCTATGGGGCTTCTTATTGTGTATTGTCTTAGGGATATTTCTTTTACCTCTGCGCCCCATGCGATTCCGGAAATCATTGCGATGGCGGTTGTCATCGGTTCATATCTGTGGAAAAGAAATTCTATCTTTAGTGTAGTTGTCGGAACGGTTATATATATGTTTTTGGTTCAGGCTGTATTTGTGGGATGCTGAAAGGGAATTGCAGGATTTATGATCATACGAAATCTTAGAGAAAATGAAACAGGGCTGCTACGGGATTTTTTGTATGAAGCCATATTTATACCGGAGGGAGTTACACCGCCTCCAAGGGAGATAATAGAGCAGCCTGAGCTTAGAATTTACTATGAAAATTTTGGAACCGGCAAGGCTGATCATTGTCTGGTTGCGGAAGATGACGGAAGAGTGGTCGGAGCTGTCTGGACACGTATCATGGATGACTATGGGCATGTGGACGATGAAACTCCGTCATTTGCTATCTCATTGTACAAGGAGTATCGCGGTCAGGGGATAGGGACAAAGCTTATGACCGGGATGTTGGAAGAACTTAAAAGAAATGGTTATACGAGAGCCTCTCTTGCTGTCCAGAAAGCCAATTACGCAGTAAAAATGTATGAGAAAGTAGGCTTTAAAACTGTGGATGAGAATGACGAAGAATACATAATGGTGTGGGAAGCTAATAATAACTGTTGACAGCAAGTTGTCAGTCAATTATACTAACAACTAATAATTTTCAGAAAGCGAGAAGCTATGACAAGAAAAAGTCTCATCAAATTCTTGGTTTGATGGGGCTATTTTTATAGTTGCCGGGGTGTGGAATGGACTTAGTAAGGGAGGTGGACTATGACTGATTTTGACAGGGTTAAGAATTACTATAAGAACTTTGATGAAAAGAACAGGCTGGTTAACGATAACAGCGGAAGACTTGAGTATGAGATGACTATAGATATTCTGAATGGCGCACTTCCCGCAGCCGGTGCCATATTGGATCTTGGAGGAGGCGCCGGAGCATACGCATTTCCATTGGCAGAAAAAGGATATCAGGTAACTTTGGCAGATATTTCCGAAGACCTGATCGGGCAGGCGCAGGAGAAAAAAGATGCGGAAGGAATAAAGAACATTGTCTCATGTGATGTGGTAAATGCCACAGATCTCGGAATTTACAAAGATCAGCAATTTGATTCGGTTCTCCTTCTTGGACCGTTATACCATTTGACTGAGGAAGAAGAGAGACAAAGCTGTATTTCAGAAGTACATCGCGTATTAAAACCCGGCGGAGTTGTTGTGGCTGCTTTTATTCCGTATCTGTCCGGTAGCATAGGAGTTTTTGACAGGTATTTCTGGCATCCGAATCAAGTTAATCCGGAGAATCTCAGGAAAGTATTTGATTCCGGTAAGTTCAATAACCTTCAGGACGTTGGATTTCAGGAGGGCTATTATGCGACTTCCGATGAAATCGAGAATCTGTTTAAGAGCTGTGGATTTGGCAAACTTCAGATAAGGTCCATCCGCGGAATCGGATATTGCAAGGAAGATGCTGTATATAGCCTTGAAGATAAGGACCGGGCTATGTTTGATGAGATCATTTCAATTATCAACGAAACAGCAGACAACAAAGCTGTAGTTGAGATGTGCGGCCACGCAATTTATGTAGGAAAGAGGGAGGCGTAAATGGAACAGAAGAAGATCAAGTACAGAAAAGCTCGTATAGAAGACGGATATGAATGGTATAAGTTGCTTGATGATGTGTGGCGTGTTGCATACAGCCATATTTTTCCTGAGAAGTTATTTGAAGTACGTGAGAGCGCGATAGACGAAAGAGCTAAAGGATTTACCGAAGAGAAATTTTTTGGTGATAGGAAAATAGCTTATGTTGCAGAAGCAGGCGGGAAAATAGTTGCCTTGATGTTCGGTGTACTGGATTCGAATTATGAATACTTTAAAAACGACTACGCCGATCTCGTTGGGCTTTATGTTCGTCCTGAATATCAGGGTATGGGTGTAGGTACTATGTTAAAAGACATTTTCACCCATTGGGCAAAGGAAAATAAGGCAGATCAGTATGTAATAGGCGTATTAAAAGACAATTCCAAAGCCCGAAAGGTCTATGAATCATGGGGTGGAACACTGTCTGAACATGAGCATGAATTTAAGCAGATGGGTGTTGGATATCCTGAAGTGTTCTATACTTATGAGATATAATATATTGAGTTGTATATAGCATATGAAATGAGAGAGGACTAAATGAGTATTTTTGATTTGTTCAGGAGAAAAACGGATAAGAATACCATTAACGAGAGTAAGCCTGTAATTGGTACATATGAGAGTAAGAAAATATCACCGCCTGCAACGCCTTTTGTAATAGAAAAGGACAGATTTGATCCGGATAAACTGTTAAGGGCATGGCAGGAAGCAGATAAGGGTGTAGAGACCATATTGGTTGATGATATCGAAGTGGTTGATTATCAAGAATGCTTTGATACTATGATGCAATCTTTTTGGAAGAATATCTGCAAAATTGATAATTATATTCAGAACTATTGCGTGGATGAGCTTAATGTCAAAACAGAAGCATGGAAAGTAGATCTGGTCTGGTTATCAACAAAAGAATGTGAGCTCGAACTTGCCTACTGGGGAGTATATATGAATATTGAGCTGACGGCGGTATGCAAGTATCAGAACGGTGACTGGAATGTGACCGAAGTATATTACTGTTGAACTAAGTTCGGAAGGGGATAAGGGAATGGAACTTAAGAAAATACCGCATAGATTAACAGTTTGCAAAGTGAAAGAAATCTCTGACATAGATATGGATGCAGAGATCTATTTCATCGGTAAGACAGATGAAGAACTGTCGCTGGTGTGCATTACGGAAAATACTCCTTCAAAGACGATAGAACGTGATGATGGATGGAGAGGATTTCGCATTCAGGGAACACTGGATTTTTCACTGGTTGGTATACTGGCTAAAATATCCGGAATTCTTGCAGACCATAAGATCAGCATTTTTGCTGTATCAACTTACAACACCGATTATGTTCTGGTAAAAGAAGAAAACTTTGACAGGGCTTTAAGTATATTGGGGGCTGAAGGATATTCCATCATATGAAATTTAGATTGCAGGAGGAGAGCTAATAGTATGAATGATTTTGTGATAAGAAAGGCAAACACAGAGGATGCAGAAAGGCTGGTTGAGATTTATTCATACTATGTGAGAAATACAGCAGTTTCTTTTGAATATTACGTCCCAAGCGTTGAGGAATTCAGAGAGAGGATCCGTCATACGTTAGAGAAGTATCCCTATCTGGTATGTATGAAAGGAGATTATATTATAGGTTACGCTTATGCCGGTGCTTACAGTACAAGAGAGGCATATTCATGGACTGTGACTACTTCCATTTACATCGATAAGGACTATCGCAGATGTGGAGCCGGATCTATGCTTTACAGCGCTTTGGAAAAAGAGCTTGAGAAAATGGGAATAATAAATATTCTTGCCGGAGTTGCTTATCTTGATGAAGAAGACGAGTACATATCCCATGATAGTTATAAGTTCCATATCAGGGAGGGATTTTCTCAAGTTGCACACATTAAGTCTGTCGGTAAAAAATTTGATAGGTGGTACGATCTTTTATGGTTTCAAAAGAAGGTGGAAAGATGAGGACACTGTTAAGGCCAATATCTACTCCTTTAATGAGCAGAGTAGGAGAATGTTTGAAGCTGTCGGGTTCAAAAAGATAGATGAAGAATGGTACGAATACCAAAGCAGATAATTGGAGTATGTTAGCAAGGATTATATTTCAGTATAAAATGTCTAACAGGGGAGAGTATGAAGACTATCATTAAATCAGATATAGTAAGTGCATTAAAAAGTGTTGGGCTCCAGAATGGTGATTCAGTAATGGTACATACATCACTTGGACAGATTGGATATGTATGTGGTGGTGCACAGACTATTATTGAAGCTTTGATTGATGTTGTGGGGCAGAATGGAACTATTATGATGCCTACACAGTCATGGAAAAACCTTGATCCGGAAACAGGAGTTCATTGGGATGCAGATGAGGCTGACTGGGATACAATACGCGAAAACTGGCCGGCATATGATAAGGCGATTACTCCGACAAACACTATGGGTGCGGTTGCCGAAATGTTCCGTTCATGGCCTGGAACATTAAGGAGTGACCATCCTGCCAGATCTGTTGCGGCTTGGGGAAAGAATGCTAAGTATTTAACTGAGAACCATGATCTTTCGAATATATTTGGAGACTCATCACCAATTGGGAGGCTTTATAAACTCGATGGGAAAGTTTTACTGATTGGAGTTGATTATGATAAGAATACTTCCATTCATTTAGCGGATGCGCGTGCAGAATACTCAAGCAAACATACCTGCATTGAACACAGTGCAGTCATGGAGAATGGTGTTCGTGTCTGGAAAGCTTATGAAACATTGTATGTTGATGGAGAGGACTTCAAAGATATAGGAAGGGCATTTGAAGTAGCCTATACTACATGTAAGGTAAAAGTGGGCAATGCTGACATAAAGCTGATGAACCAACGTGAATTAGTAGATTTTGCTGTATCGTGGATAGAATGTAACAGAAAATAACTTCCAGGTTAACTTACAGAAGCAATTGGTATTTTAGGGGATATATTATGAAAATAGAATATAGACAAGCGGTTAAGGAAGACGCAGAGCTATTGGTAAAAATTTATAATGCTGCATTTTATGATGATTATGTACGATTTGGTTTTTGCCCGGGATATGGACAAACAAAAGAAATGATGGAAGATTCAATCCGCAAATACCTGAAGCACATCATACTATGTGATAATGAACCTGTTGGCTGTGTATCGTGTATAAACCGGGGAAATGGAGTTTATGAGGTTGGTTGTCTATGCGTTGTTCCTGAATATCAAGGCAAAGGGATTGGAACACAGGCAATTCAATTTGTAAAGACCTCTTACGAAGATTGGGAGAAGCTTACTTTAGTAACACCAATAGACAAGAAAGAAAATGTGAAGTTTTATACTGAAAAATGTGGTTTTCAAATAGAATCAACTGAAAGAGAGAGCAATGTAGAACTATTTCGATTTATTACTGAAAAATAAAATCAAATTTGTCGGGGGAATTGATATTCCAGGATAATTCAATAAGGGGACGGATAATAATGAATATAAAATATAAAGACATTCATGATTTTTCAGAGAAGGAATTAGAAGAACTATTTCTTTCGGTAGGTTGGTCTTCCGGGCATTTTCCGGAAAAACTTGTTGTAGCCATGAAGAATTTCAAAACTGTTTTTTCAGCATGGGATGAAGAAAAACTTGTAGGGATGATTTGCGCAATGGATGATGGGATAATGAACGCGTATGTTCATTACCTCCTTGTTGATCCAGATTACCATGGAAACACAATCGGAAGAACTCTTGTTGGAATGGCGAAAGAACATTATAAGGATTATCTACGCGTGGCAGTAATAGCATACGATAAAGAAGTTCATTTTTATGAAAACTGTGGTTTTGAAAAGAGCAACGATGCTTCACCGATGTTTATAACATCATTATGGACATGAGGGAAAATATAACTTTCAGGATAATTGACAAATGGAGATAAGGAAATATGAAAAAGTGGTATGACGAAGAATATGAATTTACGATAGAAGTGACAGGTTTTTTGCATGGAGATCATACAGAAAGATATTGCCGTAATGGCGAAGAGAT
>JAEEGH010030253.1_pt1 | contig 10535 bp, 10 predicted proteins | sample 9134181 | NCBI WGS metagenome assembly JAEEGH01 (sample SAMN16246544, study PRJNA631951) | gut metagenome | biome: gut microbiome; feature: rumen; material: DP-attached | host: Bos | place: Iran: Karaj | collected 2018-10 | reverse complement strand
CTCCTTATGCTCCAGGTCTACAAAGTTGTCATGCAGCCAGCGTCCATATTGTCTTACGGCATACACATAATATATAATAAACACAATGCCGATAAATATACTGTAATACTCAGTATACAGTTCGAAGTCATTGCTGCGGGTGATGATGCTGTAAACAGATAACACAGCGATGGGAATCATAGCTACGAATACGGGCCATACAGGACGATGACGATCCTGCAGCATTCTGAGCAACACTGCCATCATCAATGGTACGATGGTCAGACGATCCAGTGTAATGGCGACAATGTTTCGTGTCAGTCTGTCGTCAGCAAGTACATGAATGCCCAGTACCACCCACCACACATGACTGGCTGCTACCATTGCCATGAAGGCAGCTGCCCAGCGGCGTAAGCTCTTAGGTGGGGTAATGGCGTATGAGAACATATTGCCACGAGTAAGCAACATATAAAAGCATACCATGATGGCGAAGAAGGTGGCTCCACCATAAAGCATTATGAAGATGATGTCCTTTAGTCCTTGATGTTCGTACATTTTTTCTGCCCGTTTATCGCTGATGGTGCAAAGGTACTCAAAAATTCTGAAATAAGAAAGTTGTACGTATCAGAATTTACAATTTCGTTTCAGAATTTACAAAATCTTTCATTTTACCCTTGCATGAGTTGTCAGTTTCTGAAAACTACTACTCTGAGGGCTCTCTCAGCAGTTGGGGCTCGCTGTTGGAAAGTGTGTAGGTTTGCTGTTGACCTTCGATGCCGAAAGTAAGAACAGACTGCTCTGGTGTGACATCGAGCGTACATGGTGCACCTTCGATAAGCGGCAGACAGCTACTGCTGCCAACAGGGAATCCACAACAGATGGGAATCTCAAGGTCGTGCAGGTGGGCTACCAGCATCTGTTCGACGCTACCAAACTGAAGGTCGAACCTGATGGAGTTGAAAGTGCCGAAGATAATACCTTTTACCCTTTCGAAGTCGAGCTGTAGGCGCAGCATATAAAACAAACGGTCGATATCGTGCAGCGCCTCCTCCACTTCTTCGATAAACAGGATACAATCCCGATCAGGCGGCAACAGAAACTTCGTGCCGACGATCGAGGTGAAACTAGACAGATTACCACCCACGAGCACACCCTCGGCGTGTCCACATCTATTATGGTCGTTGCCTGCAATCTTGTATTGTGGAATCGTTCCGAACAGAACGTCGCGCGTAATCTGAGAATCGAGTTCCTGACCGTTTGCCAACTGGAAGGCCATCGGACCATGAATACTCATCACCCCCGCACTGGTCACGGCATTGATCAAGGTGGTGATGTCGCCATGTCCGATCAGCCATTTGGGATGCTTCTGATAATCCTCCGTGTGGATGCGGTTCAGCAGATGGATGGATCCATAGCCGCCTCGCGTACATATAATCGCTTTGATGCTGTCGTCTTTGAGTGCCCACAGGATGTCGGCAGCGCGCTCATCGGCCGTACCGGCATACACATTCACGTTCAGGCTGTTGGTGTGCGGACCGATCACAGGTTGCAGTCCCCACGACTTGACGGTCTCAGCGGCTTCCTGAATAGACTCTTGCGGAATCCAGTAGGCAGGTGATACCAAGGCAACCTTATCTCCCTCTTTTAAATAAGGTGGTAAAACTATCTCTTTTCCATGTTCCATATTCTCTCTATTTATCATTTTTCCTTCTGTGATGCAAAGATAGTCATTTTTTTGCGAAATAGCATCATTCATCGGTCGTTTTAAGGTGAAACGGTTATATTTTGCGAATTCTGAAACATTTTTTGCATATTTTGAAACTCCGTTTTCCTAAAATCCTCGTACTGAGGACAGTCCCCAGCACGAGGTTCTGTTTGTTAAGTCAGGATAAAGTTGCCTTTTCGGCGATTATCCTTCGGACGTACGGCGAAGTGAATCCAATAACGGCCTGTCTTATTGCGTTCAATATAGAGTTCATCAAAGTCTGCGGGTGAACGAGCGCAGAGTGATGCTTGCATCGTATCTGCCGAGTGTGAGCAGACTCGACTGCAAGTCAAATCACGCTTGGTACCATCTGAGATATCTAGCAGAATGGAGGCATAACGGATGGCCTGCTCGAATCCTGTAACTCGAATGTCAACTGCGCATCCTGTCAGGTGGTTGCTGGTGGAACTTCCCCCTGCCCTTTTATTCACCTCCGATGACCGATACCCCGAATTTATAATTATCCCCTCCGACGGTCCCTGTGCTTCGGCAGGCTCAGCAACCGTATCTTGGGGACTGTCCCTAGAATAAAGGGTATTATAAGAATACCGCAGATCCTCGAGCCAATTCTCACAAAGATTCTTGAGGTTCTCAATCGCAACCCGACTTGGGATGTTTTGATCCTCCGTCTTAATACTTGTCTTGGTGAGTTCTCCTAAAGTGAAGTGCTCACTTAATTTCATTTCTTTGTTTAATTCTACTTTTTCCATTTTTACATTTTTTGTTGATATTAATTGGTGTACTATTGGGGAATACAATCCTGTAGGCAGCATCCAGGGCTCGGAGATTGATCTGGTAGAAACTCCTACCCGTCCTGACCGCAACAATGGCCCTCAGAAACTCCCGATGCTTACGCGGATAGAGCGATGGCGACGGCAGTTCGTCCCAGCCCGCCTGTTCACACAGATTGCAGACTTCCCACATCATGGCATTGGTAGCCTCCTGTTCGAACCACTCTTTCAGCACATTCCGGATACAGAAACGTTTATACTTCCTCCTGAGGAGGTGCTTCGTGGGCACCAGCATCCGCCAGAGCAACACGAAGCATTCCTTGTTGTTTTCAATTTCCATTTTGACTAATGACTAAAATGACTAATGACTACGTTTTTCTATAATTAGCATCTTCAGTCTGAACGATGAGTCCTTGTCTGCGCCAATTCTTCAGCATTTGCTGTACACAGTTCTGAGTCACATTAGCCCCTTTCACAGCCACAGAGTGCTGCATGGCCTGTTCGAACGAAAATTGCTGATCCAGACGCTCAAAGATCGAATCATTCTTACCACGCTTCAGCCTTTCTCCATTCAGATTGCCTACATAGTTTCGACTATTGACGGCGTTCTCAATGCGGTCACGGAAGAAAAGCAAGGCGTTCTCCATCAGCGAGTCGGCTATCACTTCATACAATTCCATCATCTGTGGTGTCTGATTCTTCAGCAACATCTCCTTCCAGAGATTAGGATGCTGTTTCAACTGAGCCTCTGCACCGTTCACGCCGTGTTTATGGATCAGTGTCTCACACACCTTACAAAGCATCAGACAGCAGGTCATACGCTGTGCTGTCACACAGATACGGAGACGTTGACGCGCTTTCGTCCTATCGTCATTTTTCATGGATTCCAGACGAATCTTCTCCAACCACTGACGACCACACTGTTCCAGTTTAGGTAACACGATTTCACCCTGCATCAAGGGGAGCAGATGGGCTACTTGCTGGATGCGCTCCGATTGTCGGCTGGTCAACACAGACGGGATATCCTCCAATGGTGCAAAAGTATTGTCAGGCGTGCTTGCTACTGCGATACGGCTCTGTAAGCCATCTGTGTAATTGCTCACCACGCGATAGAGGGCATCGGGCGTTCCGCACATGGTAACATTCCATAGCAGGTGTTTGATATGCACACTCACCGCATCCACACTCTTGGCCTCACGGTCATATTTGGAACCATCGTAACTCTGACGTAGCATCACAGAAAAGTCGCTCATTGTCGATTTCCACTTCTGCGCCACCGTGTCGGCCTCAGGCGTAAACGAGAAGGCGTGCTTACCCTCGGTGTTGGCCAATCGCTCGGCAATCTTTGCTACGGTGCTGTTCAGTGTGATACATCTCACAGGCAACTTCGGCTCCTCAGGCTGGTCCTTCTTGTTCTTCGCCGCCCGTTTCTTGGCACCCCATTCGTCCTCCTGCTTCAAATACATCTCGTCTAATAACAACACCTCACTCATCCACGCCTCTACCACAGGATCGATCTTACCCTTTCCGCTGGCAAAATCACCAGCAATATAGGCGATGAGATTCAGTCCCCGTTTCTGACCGTGAACGTCGAGCTTTACACCTGTTGCCAGCGCCCCGATACAAGGGCAGACTGCCGTCACTGTCGGCATTGCCAACTGAGGCCCTACAGCCTCTATCGACTCCTTTACCCCTTGCGGCATCTTCTTCAAGCCCATACTTGTCATTTCGAGCCCCTCACTTGTCATTTCGAGCCCCTCACTTGTCATTTCGAGCGCAGTCGAGAAATCTCTTTCGCACAAGGGGGGTGTCGCAGTCGAGGGATCTCTTTCCAGCACATTCAGCGTGTTGCGGAGACGCTGCGGGAAACCATTGAACTCCGACGCAAGGGCATTCTTGATCTTCGCACGTTTCTCTTCCAATGGGAATCCGTCATAACAAGGAATCACCTGGTCGAGCCACTCGAAATTCTTACCACAGATATGCCTCAGGTCACAAGCCAACTGATAGGTCAGTGTGTCGCGGTCACCCTCAGTAGGTTCAAACCCACGATTATTCACCTCCCAGTACTTCTTGATGATGTCCGTAAAAGGTATGCCGTGATAGTCACTGGGGAAGTTTTTTTGGTCAGTCCTGTTAGTCCTGTAGTCCGTTGCTATAATCTTAGGGTCCGTTCTAGCGTCCCTCTGGTGGCAAGCGAGCGGAGCTCGAGAAGCAAAAATCTCGAAGATCGCATCATCCAGATAAATCAGTTCGGCTTCCGTTGTGGTGAAAAAGACCCTCGTGATGTCCTTCGCGTCTTTGTCAAACTCCACACCGAGCAGATCACTAGCCCATTTTAAGTTGCCCTCCTGACTCATCTCTGGCCGACGACTGAACACCAGATGATAACCTTCTCCGCGTGCACTCTCTTCCAACATCCTTAGTCCCAGTTCGTCCTTCTTGGCGAGGATGCGCTCACGAACAGCCTGCATCTCATCCTTGGGTATGTGGTCGATGTCCATCCCGACAGTGGTGCTCATCGTCTTCGATCCTTTCAGCGTACCATCTTTATTTGGCAGACACGAGTAGTTCATCTGAATCAGACGGTTCTTCTGTCGGGCATCGCTTTCGCGTACCGTTTTTAATATCTGGCGTTGATGCTCGTTGTTGCGCTTACTGAGATACTCCTCTCTGGTGTGGATGGGGCGCATGAATTTCACCCCATCCTGCTTATAGATTTCAAATACACTCATCGGCTTTAATCCTTTACCAGTTCTCGAATCACCTTCTGCGCAATCTCACTCGCCTGGCTGATCAGTTTCTCAGGTAGTAGGCTCACCAGTTCCTCTTCGAGCATAAACACGAAATAATACATACCGTTAGTCCCTTTCGACAGCGAACTATTGTCTTCCCTAAAGATCGGTTTGTTCCTCACGCGCTTGGGCAACTCGGTGATATACATGTTACCGTCTCTCATCAGTTGCACCTTGCATCTGGCCGTAAAGTCCTCCATCACCGCATCTTCACAACATTCAAAGTCAGCTGTGTGGAGTCCGTTCTCCGACAATCCGAAGGTCATCATACCCTCTAACGTTTCCTGCCTATTAATTGTCTTTCTACTATTCTTTTTCATTGTTATTCTCTAATCAGTTCCGTTGCTACCACATCCATAAACACTTGCCCATTGTACTCACGACTCTGGAATCTCAGCGTGGCGATCACCAGATCGCCCTCACTGAACTGGATCGTAGCCAGATTACCCAAGGCACTCACCACATAGCAGTTCTCATACTTGCCACCCAGTTCCTGAAGCACCAGCGTCCGCTTGTTCAGCACACCGCCCTCGGATTTCTCACTCTTCACAGTAAAGCACTCACCGCACTTCACCACTCTTAAAATCATTTCTTTCATTGTCTTTGATCTTTATTGTTATTTTTATTTGTTTATAGTTTACTGTTCGCGTACATTATAATAGTTATACAAAAATCTCTTGTAACCAGGCTTCAGGATGCTGTGCTCATCCGCAATCCAGGAATAGCAGATGTCCAGAACAAAATCTACAGATGGGCAACCTGTCGAGTGCGCGATGTGCTGATAGGAGAAGATCACCAAGTCTTCTGCCATTTCCAACTGCATGTCGGCATGGAACCCCATCAGTTGTTGAACCAACATCCCATAAAGCTGAGGCGATACCTTATTCGCTAAGGTCGTCATTTCACGCTCAGCACTGGGGTTCAGTCCGAACTCACTACGCAAGTCCTGGTTCTCTACTCGAACTTTTCTTGCGATTCTTTTCACCATAAAATTCTTTTTCTTCATGACTTTAAAATGTTTAAATGTTAATACTAAAATTTTCTGGTGCAAAAGTAGACACAACAAAAAACTCTGGCAAAGAATTAGTATGCCAGAGTATGAGTTAGTATAACTTAGTATCAATTTAGTATGGACGATACTAAATCTTAGTAAGAATCTGCTTGAAAATAATGTCCCATAGTGTCTTACAGACCTCCTCAAACGGGTTGTGCTTCATCTCAAAATACGGCTTGTCCTCTATAACAAGCTTGGAGAAGTTCGTCATCGTGGTCTGACCGATTTTCAGGTTATCCGGACAATTCAGGGGCGTAATCTTTTGGGCATACTCTGCAAATCCTGTCTGAGGACAACGCACGCCAAGCCGGTCTCTTAACACCAGATAGACACCCATCCAATGTTGTTTCTGCCAGAAAATGGCTTTTCCTGTATGATCAGTTATGCCCATCAATGCTTTCATGGCTTCACGGAGCCACGCTTGTTGGGTGCGGTCATCCTGCTTATTGAAGAAACTGCGGATTCTATCTTCTTGAGATTCAGATGAAGGCATATAGGTGCTCGCAGAAGGCTCCTCCTGATGCAATTCATCCATGTCCTGATGCAACTGGTTCATCTGCACATTATAGTAATATAAGGCGATGCGCTGGTCGTTGGTCAGTTTGTCGAAGATGCGATACAGGTACTGCTTGGCCAATGGGTAGTCGATCATGAACTTGTTGCCCTCCCAATAAGAGTAGCGTCTGAGTTTGGCAGCTGCGTCGATGAAGTTGGCCGACAACACCTTGCCTCGCGACATCTCCGACTTGAGAAGGTCGAGTCTGACAGCAGCAATTTCTTCATCCGTCGGCTCATCGTCGTAATCCATGATACCGAGGTTCAGGATGTCGGCAGTCAGTTCCGCCTGGTATTGCTTATATTTCTTCATCGTGAGTCTGAGTTGTCGTGATTTCCAGATATCATAGGGCGTTTTCTGACAGGCTTCGTAACTCTTCATGAGCTTCTTAAAAAACGCATCGCTGTGGCTCTTACCCAATTGGAAGATCTTCATCGCCAATTCAGCCATGAGATCCACCATCTGACGGATTTTCTTTTGTAAAGCGTCGGAATCGGCCTTCGGCAGATCGGCAAACAACTTGCGGTTCAGCCAGTACTGCGGATTGGTCATCGTATCATAATTGGCTATCAGCACATTTCTGCAGGTCAACGTCCGCTCGCTGTTCACCAGGTTCGTCAACTTCACGCAGATCGCATTCGTCAGATCACTGACACTGCAGCCACATTTCGCGATGCCGTCTTCGTCCTGTTTGTTCAGTTCGTCGTACGACTTCAGCATATTGTCCAGTGTTACGATATAAGCCAACTTCTTAACTTTTCCCAGACTATCTTTGTTTTTATTGTTATTCATTTCTGTTTAGTAATTATTTTATAGTTCAAATATTTAGTAAAAAGCACACACCATCCCATAGACATCAAACACAGGTTCAATGCCTAAAAGACTAACTTTGCACTGATATATCTCAGTACAGATACTAAGAATTGGGGGAGTTCTCGCGGAGAGAGCCGTCTTTTAAGTATGCAGCCCAACAACAATCACCAAGGGCGCTTTTGGTTTTTAGTGTCATTTTTTCGCGTTATTTTTTCACATCGGGGACAGTCCCTTTTTGCAAATTAATTTCTTGCAATACCTTATCGGCAAAGCCATCCTTAGCTATGATATCAAATATTTGCTGTAATCTATCCATAGATTTACTATTGTATCATCTTGTTTCTGTTCCACTCTGCAAAGATAAGAAAAATCTGAGACTTTATAAAGTAATTAGAAAGATATTAAGAGTTTTTATGAAAAAGAGCCCCTGCACTAAGTAAGGGCTCTTAACTTATAAACCTGCAACTACATCTCCGATCAGCCACCTTGGTTTTGTCTTAGAAATCCCTACGACTACAATTCGATGAGGAGGCCTATGCTTTCTATACGGGCCAGTTGTTGCAGGATGCCCGCAAGGAGGCGCTGCAGCCTTGGGCTGCAGCCTTGGGGACAGGTATTTGAGTTATAGCAGCCTCATACCCAAGCACCTGTCCCTACGACTATCGCTACATTTAGCCAAAAAACATAAAAAGTGAGGCGATAATGCCACTAATTCCCAAAATTGTTGTACTTTTGCACACAAAGATTTGTCAATCATGTACGATCAGATAAGGGAAGATAATCTCTTTATCATATTATATACCATAGTGACAGGTATGGCCTTGATGGCAAGTTGCTATCTGCTATTCCGTCGGGGCAACGCCTTTGCCCCAGAAATTATGCCGCCAGTGCGACTGCGCCGCTGGGCTGCTGTATTATTTGCTTCCATAACTTTGAGTCACGCGTGGTATATGTCGATTATTTTTCTCAAGTCGGCCGATAGTGTGAAGATAGTCGATCTTATAGGTGGGATGCTTGACTGCATGACTTTTTTCCCTTTGGCTATCATCTTACTGCTCACCATGCTGCAAGACCGCAGGCGGCCGCTGTGGCCTGTTGCTGTGGTGATAGCACCGCTCGTTGTAGGGAATGCTTTGTGCGTTACTACCAGTAGCTATGCGCTTTATCCGATAATACATGGTTATTTCCTGTTGATGTGCATTGGCATTATAATATATATGGTTTGCGCGACGAGACAATACGGTCGCTGGCTGCGCGACAACTATGCCGACTTGGAGCACAAGGAAGTGTGGCAGAGTTTCGTCGTATTGGCTGTCATGTTGCTAGTGTTCGTTATCTATGCGTTTACTAACGAAGGCCTTACTTATATATATGCCATGCAGGTAATCGTTGCTGTACTTGTCTTTTATCTCTTGTGGCGAGTAGAAACGTTAAGCGACCTGAGTGTCCCCGTTAATGATGTTGAAGAAGAAGCGGATGTCACGGTGGATGTGGAAGATAAAGACCTTCCATTATCCATTCGCAACCATATTGGAGTATTGTTACAGCAGCATTGCATTGACAAACAACTCTATTTACAGCATGATCTGAACATTTCCCAGCTTGCCAAAACGATTGGTGTCAACCGTTTATATCTCACAAAGTATTTCTCCAGTCAGGGTACGAATTACAACGCTTATATCAATGATTTGCGCATCCAGCATTTCGTCACCCTCTATCACGAGGCTGTCGCATCCCATCGATCTTTTTCTGCCCAGCAGTTGGCCCAAGAGAGTGGTTTCTACACTTACCGCACCTTTAGTGATGCCTTCAAACGCAAGATCGGATACACGGTATCTGCTTGGATAAAGGCGCAGAATGAAGCATAGGAAAGCCTCAATGTGGAAGAATTAGAAATAAAAGTGGAAGAATTAGAAAAAATCACGGCTTAGGACATAGGCCGTGATTCTTTTTTGAAAGGAAATAGCTAACTTTGCCATCGTTTATCTAATCCGATGACTATAAATACATGTCACAAATAAATAATAATTATGAGAAATTTAAAAAAGTGGATGCTTGCCGCCATCCTGATTTGCGGCACAAGTGTATTCACGGCGTGCTCGTCGAAGGAAGACAACCCAAGTAAGGAAGATACCCCTACAGTAAAGACCAGTGCCGACCTGGTGGTATATGGTAAGATTTTCACTTCCGAAAGCAACCAGATTGTAGAGGCATTTGCCGTGAAAGATGGCAAGTACGTCTATGTAGGCGACAAGGCAGGCGCCGAAGCCTATATCGAAAATGGTAAGACCGAGGTAATTGACTATAGCGGCAAGGGTCTTGTGATGCCCGGCTGCGGCAACGGTCATGCTCATTATTCGTCTGGCTTTGCCATCCAGACCATCGGAACGATAGTTAGCAAGGAAGATGATGTGGACAAGTTCCTAAATGAAATCGTTCCCGCTGCAGTCCAGAAGGCAAAGGACACAGGGGCAACATCTATCTTCGGCTTCGGTTGGGAATATCTAAAGTTTATGGATAATATGCCTACCCGACAGCAATTGGATGCCATCTGCAGTGACATACCTATTTATTTTGCAGACGAGGAAGCCCACAAGGGACTGGCAAACACCCTTGCTCTGGTCAATGCTGGCATTATGAAGGAAGACGGCACGGTGCTCAAAAAGGATCATGATATACGTGGAGGCGAGATTGTGATGGGTGACGACGGAACTCCTTCCGGTTTCCTCAAGGAGCAGGCTGGAACTTACACACGTTCCTTCTTAGACAACGACAACCTCTTTTCCGTTGACATAGCAAAAGCAAACATGTCTAAAATACAGGATTTTTTGTTGTCAGAGGG
>JAEEGH010030252.1_pt1 | contig 10535 bp, 8 predicted proteins | sample 9134181 | NCBI WGS metagenome assembly JAEEGH01 (sample SAMN16246544, study PRJNA631951) | gut metagenome | biome: gut microbiome; feature: rumen; material: DP-attached | host: Bos | place: Iran: Karaj | collected 2018-10 | reverse complement strand
GGACAGGCGGATCCCGAACTCATCAAGAGGAACTTCTTCCAGCTCCATGTGGGAAGGGTTCTTGACGGCGAATTCATTACGGATGCAGATGAAATGATCCGTATCCGCCGCGGCATGCTTCGCCGCGGCACCGCCAGCGAAAACGGCCTCTATTCGCGCAAGGGAGGCGACATCTGGTATGTCGGCCTTGTGGAAAATCAATGGTATTTCGCATGGCGGCGCGCAGGACGGGACGATTTCGCGAAACAGACGCTGGAGGCGTTCCTCCGCTTCACATGCACATCGGAGAACTATCTCTGCGAACGCTATTTGGAGACAAATCCATGGTATCTCCCATGGAGCCCGAACGCATCCGCCTCCGGCCGTCTCATCGCCATGCTCTACAACGCGGCGGAAAAACCACTGAGCCTCTAGGATACTAGGAATCTAGGATACTAGGAATCTAGGATACTAGGAATCTAGCCTTCTAGCCTTACAGCCTTACTTCTGCGTTAGATCCAGCTCCATGCGGAGGCCAAGCTCCGCATGGCGGAGCCAGCGGTATTCGTCTGCGGGCAGTTCGTCCGCCGGATCGAACGTCTTGAACAGCTTGTGGTAACGCTCGCGGAACTTCAGCGAATTGCGTGCGATGTTCGTCTTGTATTCCTCCGCGCCGAATGACGCCGTCGTGATTCCTTCGAAATGATACATTTCAACCTTCGGCGTATAGGCCACGTCAAAGCCTTTCAACCGTGCGCGGACACACAAGTCAAGATCTTCATACTGAACAGGATGGAACAATTCGTCAAGATATCCCACCGATTCACGCAAATCCGTCCGCATCATCCAGCAGGCGCTGATGAGCGACCACGTGTTCCAGTAGCTTTGGTAGCGCGGATCGTCACGGTCGGCGCCGCGGCCGCGGAACGCGACACGCCCCAGACGGCTGATGCTCACGCCTGCGCATTGGATCTTATGCGGTTGGTATGGATAGATGATTTTCGGCCCTATGACGCCAAGCTTCGGATGCGCCGCGAATTCGTCGATGAAACGCGCCAGCCAGTCCTTTGAGCAGACGACGCAGTCGTTGTCGAGAAACACCGTGAATTTGCTTTGGACCTTCTCCCATGCTTCGTTACGCGCAAGCGAACAGCCTTTATTTTCGTTGTTCCGCCATGTCGTGAATGCGATTCCCGCGTCGCGGAAGCGCGGCGCGAATTCCGCAATCAACTGCGGCGTCGCATCATCCGAACAATTGTCGACAAGAAACATCTCCCGCGGGAGCGTCTCCGCTGAAAGAATCCCCTCCAAGGCATATCGTGTGAAATCAACGCCGTTATGCGCCAACATCACGATTCCGACTTCGCAAAAACTCATCATGCACTCCCTGCCTGCGGCCAAACGGCCGCAGGCCAAAAGCATAAAACGGTATCTCTTTTCTACAAATTAACGATTAATTACCGACCATCGGTCACACAGGAGCGCGCCCCTCCCGTCTTATTCCTTATTGCGTGGCTTGATGTAACGGCATTTCGGGAAGGCGGAGCAGCCAATGAACGGCCGCCCGCGGCCCATACGCTTCACCAATGGCGCCCCGCATTCAGGGCAACGCTCTTCAAGAACTTCCGGTGGCGGCGCGGCTTCGCCGATGCCAGCCGCTTTGGCGCGACTCTTGAAGTCAGGAATCTGGTTTTCATACTTTTGGAGCATCCGTTTCAAGGCGCTCAACTGGCGGTCGCTCAAATTGCCCTTCTGCTGGTACTGCTTCTGCAACGACATCGCGAACTCCTTGTCGTCGAACGCACGACGCCCAGAATGCGGCGTCGGTTGACGCCATTCTTCAATCTAGTTCATCATGTCGAACAAACGCTCGATCTTCGCGATCGCCTCCGCCGACGGCGGCGCCACGGCAATTTTCGCCTTCGTCGCGCCTTTGTCTTCAACCATGCCGACGGTCGCTTCGCCCGTGCTCGCCATTGTCGGCGCGATCGTCGCGCCCAACGCCGTCACCAGATCCGTATAGCCGTCGATCTTCGCCGCATAGCGGGAAGCGATCTTCAGCAAGGCGGCCATCTGGCTGTCCGACAGCATCTTGCCCTGCTCAGCCTGCTTTTTCAGCGACTTGAAGAACTTTCCGTCATCGTATGTGCGGCTGCCGCGGCGGACGGGCGGTTCCCATTCCAGGCTGGACATCGCGTCGAACAGCTTCTGCAAGGCGGGGCTGACTTCCGTCGGCGGCTGCGCCGCCTCGTCTTCAGCTTCCTTCGCGATATTGGTCACCATCTCGCCGAAGCCCTTTTCGTCAAGCCATTTCTGGACAGCCGGCACGCGGCCCACATAGCGTGCGCACATGTTCAAAAGGGCGTTGGACTGGCGTTCCGTCAGATCCTTCCCCTTCTCCAGCTGCGCCTCCAGACTTTCCTTGAATTTGGCGTCGTCGTATTTCTTTCCGCCGCGAAGCACGGGAGCGTCGAATTCGAAATCCGACGTGAACAGCTTCAGCAGTTCGGCGGCGTCATCCGCCGTCAGGCGGAACGACGCGTTCTTCCTCGCCCCCAACCACTTCTGGAACTTCTCGTAGAAATCCTTCAGCATTTCCACCCAGTTCAGCTCGCCTTCTTCCACTTGGTCCAGCTCCTCTTCCATCTGCGACGTGAAGCCGATGTCGAACAAATCGGGCATCTGTTCGACCAGGAAGTCGTTCACCTGGAAGCCAAGCTGCGTCGGCGTCAGACTGCTCTTGTCCTTCGTCACATATTCGCGCTCCTGAATCATGTTGACGGTCGTCGCAAACGTGGAAGGACGGCCTACTCCGTTCAGTTCCAACGCTTTGACAAGGCTGGCTTCAGAGTAGCGGCTCGGCGGTGTCGTGAAGCACTGCTCTTTGATCAAATCCTTCAGATCGCATTTCATGCCTTCCTGCAAATGCGGCAGCGGATGCGTCGAATCCTCCGTATTGTCCTCTTCACCGACTTCCTTGATGTTATAGACTTTCAAGTAGCCCTGGAAGACCGTTTCGCGGGCGGCCGCGCGGAATGTGCAGACCATCCCCTTCGGGGCCTTCTTGTCGTCCGGCGGGAATTGCAGCGACGTCAAATCGCCGCCACGGCTTTCGATTTCCACCGCGTGGTCGATCTGGCGGGCGGCCGACATCTGGCTCGCCATGAAGCGGTTCCAGATGATACGATAGACGCGCAGCTGCGGGCCCGTCAGATAGGCGGACACGGAATCCGGTGTCCGCGTCACATCCGTCGGGCGGATCGCCTCATGGGCTTCCTGCGCGCTCTTGCGGCTACGATAGATGTTCGGCCGTTCAGGAACGAATTCCAGACCATAGTTCGCAGCGATGTATTCGCGAGCCTGCGCCTGCGCCTCTTTCGCGACGTTCACGGAGTCCGTTCTCATATAGGTAATTAGACCGACGGAGCCACTGCCGAGCTCAATACCCTCATACAACTCCTGCGCGATGCGCATCGTCTGGCTGGCGCCCAGCTTCAAGGCGCTGCCGCAGGCCTGCTGCAACGTACTGGTAATGAACGGCGGCGGCGCGGCCTGACGGCGCGGTGTCTCCGTCACTTTCGTCACGCGATGCGTCACGCCCGCGCTTTCCAACGCGTCCACCAACACATCCGCCTGACGTCCGTTCGAAACGACCGCCTTCTCGTTGTTCAAACGGAACAGACGCGTGCGCACTTGCGTGCCGTCCAGATCCGGACAGGTGAACAACGCGTCAAGATTCCAGTATTCCTCTGGCTTGAAGGCTTGGATTTCGCGTTCACGCTCCACCACGAGACGAAGAGCGACAGACTGAACGCGCCCCGCACTAGTCCCTTTCTTGATGCTGCGCCACAGCAACGGACTCACCTGATAGCCGACGAGACGATCCAAAACACGCCGAGCCTGTTGCGCGGCAACAAGATCCATCGCGATCTGGCCGGGCTCCTTGAAGGAACGCTCAATCGCGTTCTTCGTGATTTCATGGAACGTGATTCGATGGAACTGGCCATGGCCGGCCGTCCGCAGGATTTCCTGCAGATGCCACGCGATCGCCTCCCCTTCGCGGTCAGGGTCTGTCGCCAGATAGATCTGGTCCGCCGACGATGCCGCCTGCCGCAATGACTTCACGACCTTCTTGCCGTTCGCCGTCAACTCATACTGCGGCTCGAAATCATGATCGATATCGACGCCAAGGGAATGCTGCGGCAGATCCCGCACATGCCCCATGGAGGCCTGGACTTGTATCTCGTTGCCCAGAAAACGTCCGATCGTACGGGCCTTCGCCGGCGATTCAACAACTACCAATGTCTTGCTCATGTTCTTATCCTTCATCTACTTGCATCGAAAACAACCGTCAAGCCCGCACCACCCGTTTGCCAGGCAGCTGCTTCACCAGATGCTTCATCTCAAGACTCAGCAAAGAGGCTAGAACGCTTGACGCGTCTTCGTCCATTTCCGCTATCATATCATCAATATAACGCTCTCCGTCGTTAAGTAAAGCCCATAATTTCAACTCTAACCCGTGTAATTGCAACTCAACAGGACGACTTTTTGTATTTTTCCCGTCAGTTTTTTCATCTTTCGCCTTTCTGCCAAGCCCTGGAAGCAGGACAAACTCCTCCGCGATGTCCGCAAAACTCTCCACCAGTTTCGCCCCTTCCTTAATTAAAGAATGGCATCCGCGCGACTGCGGGACGTCCGCCGGACCGGGCACGGCGAAGACCAGTCGATCCTGCTCCAACGCGCAGTTCGCCGTGATCAGACTGCCGCTCTGAAGCCCCGCCTCCACCACGACCGTCCCTTGAGACATGCCGGAAATGATTCGGTTCCGCATCGGAAACGCACGGCGGTCCGGCGGAAACAGCATCGGAAACTCCGTGATGACCGCCCCGCCGCTCTCCGCGATCCGCCTCGCCAGACCGATGTTCTCCTGCGGATACAATGTCGCCAAGCCGCTGCCGACAACCGCCACCGTCACGCCGCGCGACCGCAGCGTCGCCTCATGCGCCACCGTGTCGATCCCGCGCGCAAGCCCTGAAACCACCGGCCATCCCGCATAGCCCGCCGCGCTCGCCAACGCATCCGCCATCCGTACGCCATAGGCCGTCGTATGGCGGCTTCCCACGACCGCGATCGCCCCGCGGCTCTCCTTCAACGCCTTCTTATTACCATATATATAAAGACAGATGGGCGGATCATGGATTTCGCGGAGCAGCGGCGGATAATCGTCATCGTCCTCCGTCAGAATCTCCGCGCCAGCCCGCGCGACGCGTTTCAGCTCCGCCGCAAGATCGCAATGGCTCTCCCACTGGCTGATGACCTCCGCCCACTTCGCCCCGATGCCCGGAATCCGCTCCAGACGGTCACGCCCAGCCGTCAACGCATCCTCCACCTTCCCGAACTCCGTCTCCAGCAACTGCTTCCGTACGGGGCCGATCCCCCCAAGCATATTCAGCACGATCAATGCTTCCCGTCGTTCCATCACATGTTTCTTCCATTCTGTCACTTTTTCTGCTTTTATCCTTTATACCATATTATAGCACTCCTTTTATCAATTGCAATTTTATTCTGATATTATCATATTAAATCATAATAACTCATATCAAATCATCATGACTTTTTGTTATAATTCTATTTTAACATATTGAATAACAACAAAAAGTAAAAAATGCAGTTTTTCATAAAAACTGCAGTTTTATTGAGCCGAAGATCATATATCCCGTCATATCAAAGATATACAATCTGTACGACATATCCTCCCCCTATCGTTTATGTCGCTTTATTCCCTTTCTCCAACAACCGCTCCAATGACTCCCGTATCTGCGGAAGGTCATTTTCCGCCATGGAACGAATGCGTTTTAAAACAAAAAAACTGTACGGAATCATCAGAATGACAAACACGATCGGCAAGATTGGCATCTCCTTCAAACACATCAAAAAACACATCCAAACGGTGGCCAAGAGAAGCAAAGTATAAAGAATGAAAAGAAAACAACTACTTCCTTGTACTTTGATGACTATATGCAATGTCGTTTCAACGGAATCAGCAACAAGCTGGCTAGTCAAACAAACCTCACGCCGTATAGAATTTTTACCGACTGGATAGAGCATGATTTTATCCCCCTTTTTCTTAATCAAGAAGAGCGGGAACCCCGTCATACACCAATTGGCCTTGATGACACGGAATTGGGCTTTTAAGTCATGCCATGACCAGATTTTAAAATGTGTGGGAACACATTCTTTTTCCAGAAGTTCACGTAACTTCTGTTCAGAATATGGCAGACACAGGTCATATTCCGCCAATGGTGAAAAATACCAATCAAAAAATTTCATCTGGCCTGTGTCCTTTACCCTAAAGTGTTAACCCATAATCCATGGTCACAGCAAAGCAGACGAAAATAGTAAGCAAAGAGCTAAGTTCCTACTTTGCAATAATTATGAATTATGAATTATGAATTATGAATTGAAAAATTAAAGCGGACGATGTGTGAAGTGCTTCCGCCCTTCTGCATAATCCGCCACGATGTGGCCATTGCCCTTCAACAACCATTTGTAAATCACAAGTCCTTCCAGCCCAACGGGTCCGCGGGCATGGATCTTGTTCGTGCTGATGCCGACCTCCGCGCCGAGACCGAAGCGGAATCCGTCCGCGAAACGGCTGCTGCAATTCCAGAAAACATCCGCCGAATCGACGAGTGACATGAATTTCTGAGCGGCCGCATCATCTTGCGTTACAATCACATCCGTATGGCCGGAGCCATGCTTGTTGATGTGCGCGATGGCCTCGTCTTCGTCGCCGACAATCTTGATGGACAGAATATAGTCCAGATATTCCGTGTCCCAATCCGCCTCCGTCGCAGGCTCCATATCGACGATTGCACGTGTCTTTTCGCAACCGAGCAACTTGACGTTCTTTTCACGCAAGTCGTTCGCCAGCAACGGCAAAAGCGACGGTGCAATCTTTTCGTGGACCAGCAGCGTCTCCGCCGCGTTGCAGACCGAAACGTACTGCGTCTTCGAATCGACCACGACCTTTCGCGCAATCGCAACATCCGCCGCCGCATCGACATACACATGGCACAGCCCTTCGGCATGGCCCATGACGGCGATGTTCGTGTGGGTCATGATGTATTTCACGAAGGCGTTTGAACCGCGCGGTATGATCAAATCGATATAGTCATCCAACCCAAGCATTTCGTTCACATCAGCGCGAGTCTCCAAAAGCTGCAACCAATTTGCGGGAATGCCTGCCGTCTCCGTCGCCGCCGCAATGACACGAGCCAGTTCGCGATTCGTGTTCAACGCCTCGCTGCCGCCTTTCAACACGGCGGCGTTGCCGCTCTTTAGGCAAAGCGTCGAAATTTGCACCAACGCGTCCGGCCGCGATTCGAAAATAACGCCGATGACGCCAATCGGACAACTGACTTTCGTCAGAATCAACCCTTCATCCAATTCCGTGCAGCTCAACTTTTTACCGACGGGATCCTCCAATTTCACAAGGCTTTCAACGCCTTCGACGACATCTTCGAGCTTCTTTTCATTGAACGCCAATCGTTTCAACAACGGCCCCGCCAATCCGGCCGTCTCAGCGGCCGCCAAATCCGCTTTGTTCGCCGCCAGAATCGCCGCGGACTCAGCCCGCAATGCCGCTGCGATTGCCTCCAACGCGCGATTCTTCTGTTCCGTCCCGCAGGCCGCCAATTGAATGGACGCCTCTTTCGCTAATTTTACTTTGTCAATCGTATTCATGGTTTTAATGCTTAATGCTTAATGCTTAATGCTTAATTTATTGGATTTACTGGAAGTTCTGGATTAACTGGATTAACAGCATTGATTCCATCTTCTCCAGAACTTCCAGAACTTCCAGAACTTCCAGAACTCTAATTAATTATGAATTGCTTCCAAAATTTTTTCAACGGCTCCTTCTTCCCGTTCGATTTCAATCAGTTGCGCGCCTGGATGCTGATGTTTGAACCACGTCAACTGCCGCCGCGCATACTGTGTTGTACGGTTCGTCAGAATCTCGCACAACGAAGGCAGACCGCCTTTCAAGCCATGTCGCAGATAATCAATGACTTCCGCATATCCCAACGCCTGCCGCGCCGTCGGCGTCTGCAACAGACCGTTGCGGTCCGCCCAATCGGCCTCCTCCAGCCAACCACGCTCCAACATCAACGCCGTCCGACGGCGTATCCGCTCCTTCAGCATGGACAGCACAGGAATCAGACAATACTGTTTGTACGACGGATCCGGCTTGTCGAATTTCTTCGCCTGCACCCATGGCGGCTTTCCCGTCAACGACAGGACTTCGCATGCGCGAAGCAGACGACGCGGATTCAGACGGACGTCTTCCGGAATCGCATCTCCATACGCCGCAAGACGTTCCATCAGTTTTTTGCGTCCACCTTCAGCTGCCAATTCCGTTTCCAACGCTTTGAAAACAGATGGATCCGCCGGCAGCAGTTCAAAGCCATAGATCAACGACCGTGCGTACAGCCCTGTTCCACCGACGAGAAATGCCGTCTTTCCTCTTGCGGAAATATCGTCCAACACGCGTCTTGCGCGTTGAACAAAACGATTCGCGTCATATGGTTCATGGATGTCCAGTTCCGCGATCAGATGATGCGGTGCACGGGCCAAATCCGCCGCAGACGGTTGCGCCGTTCCGATCGGCAGGCCGCGATAAATCTGCATGGAATCGCAGGACACGATTTCGCCGCCGCAGGCTTCCGCCAGCCGCAGGCCAACTTCGCTTTTCCAACAGCATGTCGGCCCGAGAACCGCTACGCAACGGACATCGTTCATTTCGACGCGTCCTTCGCCGCGCCGTCTTTCTTCTTCCCGAAAAACGCATACGCGACATATAGGCAGACGCCGACGGATATCGCCATGTCCGCCACGTTGAACGACGGGTAATGATAGACTTCCTTCCAGTGGAAGTCCAGAAAATCAACGACGGAGCCGCGCAAAAATCGGTCGATCATGTTGCCGGCGATGCCGCCGCCGACGATGCTCAAGATCCACTCATTGAACACCTTATCTTCCGTCATCCGACGGAAGTTCGCCACCAGCAACACCAATGCAACGAGCGACACAACACCCAGCAGCCAAGTCCGCCCCGCGAACATACCCCACGCCGCGCCATAGTTCCGCACATGCACCAAATCGAAGACGCCAGGAATGACCGGTTGGCTGTAATTCAACGGAAAGCGCCAATCCACAACGACTTTCGTAATTTGATCCAACAACACGACGGCCACACCAGCCCCCCAGTATGCAATCAGACGCCGTTTGTCAAGTTTCCTTTTTTCTGTATTCGGTTCAGCCATAGTCATTGATGATTCTGTTTCCTTCATGAAGAATAGTTAACGTAAATGAACGGCATTGGATTACAAGCCATCCCGACGATGATTTCCGTTTTTACCATATATTCACAGCACCTTTTTCATCCACAGCAAATAGAAAACTTGATTTCAAACCAAATGTTATGTATATTTTATGTTTCAACTCTTTTTAATAATGGTATAACCAACCGCTGAATGCTAGACATCCTGCCAATTTTATTTTTCATCGCCATCCTGCTGTGCTTTTCCGCCTTCTTCTCTGGCTCGGAAACAGCCATGATGTCGTTGTCAAAGCCGCAAATCAAGCGGATGGAGCATGGCGACGGCGCTGAGCCGCTCGTTTTCAGACTGCTGAAAGACCAGCAGCATCTTATCGCGACCATACTGGTCGGCAACATGTTCGTCAACACATTGCTGACGTTGCTATGCGCGATTCTCACGAATCGCATCGCCGCGATGATCATCAAAGCCGTCAACGAATCAGCATCGCAAGATCATCAGACGCAGGAATTTGCGGCGATTCTGCTCAATGTCGTCATCGTCACGCCGCTCATCATGGTCTTCGGCGAATTGACGCCCAAAAGCGTGGCGCATCGACAGGCCATCTCCATCTCCCGTTTCGCGGCCTGGCCGTTGGACATCGCGGGGCGCCTCATGCGGCCCATCCTATGGGTCTTCCAATGCGTCGTCAACGCCATCCAATGGTGCCTTTTCATCCCGCGTGACTCCCATTGGGACATGCTCACGCAGGCGGAAGTTGACGCGACACTGTCGGCTTCCGTTGAAAATGGGTCCGCCTCGCGCCCTGCCCGCGAGCTGCTCGGTAGAATCTTCAAATTCAACGACATAACTGCAACGGAAATCATGATTCCGCGCACCATTATCGAGGCCATTGACGATTCGCTCACGCTCCGCGAAGCCTTCACGAAAATCAAAAACTCCCCCCACGGCACCATTCCCGTCTTCCATGAAGATCTGGACGACATCTGGGGTGTCGCCATTTTCACGGACTATCCGAAATGGATCAACCATCCGGATTCCGACAAGACGCTGGCGGACTTCCGCCAACAGCTTGAAAGCGGCAACGCCACGGAGGATCTGCCCGTCTATTCCATTGATTTCATCCCGCCTACCCTCAAGATTTCCAAGGTCTTGGAACAGATGAAAAGCAAGCCGAACCGCGTCAGCGTCGTCGTCGGCGAATACGGTGGAACG
>JAEEGH010030251.1_pt1 | contig 10536 bp, 9 predicted proteins | sample 9134181 | NCBI WGS metagenome assembly JAEEGH01 (sample SAMN16246544, study PRJNA631951) | gut metagenome | biome: gut microbiome; feature: rumen; material: DP-attached | host: Bos | place: Iran: Karaj | collected 2018-10 | reverse complement strand
TCTTTAAAAAATGGTAAATATGGCAGTCACCTTGACTCAATGAATTACTATGGTTTTTATGATGGTAATTTTGCGGTTTATATTCTTGATCCTAATAAATTAGGGATTACTAATGGGTATGTTGTAAGAGGTGATTATTACTTATTAATTGTTCCAAATAGATGGAACGATGATGATGAACCTCGTATTACTGCTGAAGATGATTATATATCTTTTAAATTAGTTTTTTGTCCTGTAGCAACAAGTCCTGTAGCAACAAGTCCTGTAGCAACAAGTCCTGTAGCAACAATAAGCTTAAATAAAGCTGAAATGAAGATGTATGCAGGAGAAACAGAGTCATTGGTAGAGACTATAACACCATCGCATGTGGGGTATGCTACATATTGGAGGTCAAGCAATGAGAAAGTCGTAACTGTAAGTAATGGAGTAGTAAAAGCTATTTCACCAGGTAGGGCAACTGTAACTGTAGGAATACCTTATTTTGGTAAACAAGCATCATGTACTGTTAATGTTGTACTATCAAGCAAAGATAAACAGTTTATTAATAAATTAGAAAAAAGTAAAGTCACAGTAACAAAGTGTAGTCCATTACGTACATCAGTAAGTTTAAAGATAAAGAACGAAAGTAAGTTTAGTAATTGCAAATATCAAATAAGATATAGGGAGAAAGGTACTACTTACTGGTTTAATCCTAAAGAAGTTAAAAGTCTTAATCCAAAGATTAAAGGGCTTTGGCCTAAAACCACCTATGAAATACAAGTTCGTGCATTAAGAGAGATTGGTCAAACTTACTTTAGTAAATGGTCAAAGACAAAAATAATCAAAACAAAGTAATTTAAGTGTGGCAAATGATTCTTATGTGGTTGGTTCTAATAACATTTAATTTCAATTGAAAGGTGATACAACAATGATGTTAGCACCCTCTCTGCATGACCTTTAGTTGATACCTTTGATTGTCGCTGGATTGATTGATATACTGTCAATCAGTCTGTAGAAAGGAAGATTCCGAAAGGAGGTCCCCTAGCAAGCGACAATCCCTTCGGAATCCATGGTTTAAAACCATGGTAAGCGTATCAAAATATACAAAAACTTTCAATGAGAAATTGGGTGTTTTTTATTGAAAGTGAAGAAGAATGTATCTGTCCGGAATGTAAGAGTGGGATGAAATACAGGGATAAGGTTCTAAGAATCCAGCGTTATCGTGATTCTGAACCTAAGTGGTTTGCAATAAACAGGTTGAAGTGTACCAATGAGAGCTGTGGCAGGATTCACAGGCAGCTGCCTGATGAAATGGTGAAGTTCAAGCATTACTCTGCTGAAGATATCGAAGATGTGATAGATGAAGTTATAGATGAAAATGATGTTCAGGTGAATCCTTGTGAAGAAACCATAAAGCATTGGAGATGGTGGTTTCAGTTCAATAAGAATCAGATGGAGAGACAGTTACATTCGGTGGTATACCGCTTCCTTGATCAGGGATTCGGACTCCTTGATCCAAAGGATTCTTTACTTGAAGAGCTCCGAAAAAGGATAAGCCCTGGATGGCTGGGGATGTGTTACAGGATCATAAATAACTCCGGAGGGGTCATACGAACGACTCCGGACGATCAGGTTCATGCACCTACTTCTGTTTAACTGTCAAAAAGCATGGCTGTATAGTGCCTTATATAAGGAGGTATACAGTCTATGGCAAGTAAAGAAGTAAGAAACTGGCAGGATCAGGAAGCATTGAAGAGGTTAGAGATGATCACTCCTCTGATGGATCCAGACATGGATGATGCAAAGCGCTGTCAGATGCGAGAGGAAATCGCGGAGAAGAATAACATAACAACAAGGAGCCTGTACCGGTATGAGAAGTATTACAGGGAGAATTCATTTGATGGTCTGAGACCTATGAACAGACAGATGCGACGGTCTGCAAAGCTTCCTGGCAACTATGATGAGATCGTTGCCCAGGCAATACAGCTTAAGCGGGAGGTTCCAAGACGTAGTGTCCGCCAGATCATAAAGATCCTTGAGATTGAAGGATGGGCACCGCCTGGAATACTAAAAGCATCAACCCTGCAGAGATATCTGTACAAAGCAGGACTTGGCAAGAAACAGATGCGGAAGTTTACAGAAAGCAGGGAGACAAGCAGCAGAAGATTCTGCAGACCTCATCGGATGGAACTTCTGCAGGGAGATATTAAGTACGGACCTCAGATCAGGGATAAGGATGGAAAGCTGATAAAGACCTACCTTTCCAGTCTTATCGATGACCACTCAAGATACATACTCCAGTCTGAGTTCTATGATAATCAGAGGGCTGAGATTGTTGAAGATACATTCCATAAGGCGATACTGAAGCATGGAGCTTTTGATACCGGATATCTGGATAATGGAACCCAGTATATATCCGAGCAGCTACAGAAAAGCTGCGGAAAGCTTGGGATAAGGCTGCTTCATGCGAAGCCCAGGAACTGTGAGGCAAAGGGAAAAATCGAGAAGTTCCATCAAAAGGTAGACAGCTTTATAGCAGAGATACGTGTAGCTCATGTCCACAGTGTAGAGGAGCTTAATGAGCGATGGAAATATTACCTGGAGGAAGAATACCAGAAAGAGGGTCATGATGGTATCAGGGAATACTATGAGGCCATGGATGTGAAAGTACCCTCAGGTGGGATATCACCTGAACAGGAATGGAACAGGGACACAAGAAAACTTACATTTATTGATGTCGGGACGGTATCAGAAGCGTTCATGCATCATGAGATGAGACAGATAGATAAGACAGGATGTTTTTCCTTTGAAGGACGCCTTTATGAAGCAAGCACTGCGCTGGCAGGTGCAGAAGTTGAAATAATATATGATCCTCTTCATACAGCTGAGATTGAAGTCCGCTATCAGGGGATTGCTCCAATAAAGGCAAAACCTGTCAGAATAGGAGCATTTGCTGATAAGAAGCCTGTCGTGCCTGTAGGCATGACAGATCAGATACCGAAGTCATCAAGACTTCTGGATGCGCTGGAAAAGAAGTATAAGGAAAACCATAGGCTGTTTGCAGATGCCATCTCCTTTGCCGGATACGGAAAGGAGGGCTGAAACCATGTATGAATCTTTTTATGGGATGAGCAATACGCCGTTTGCCAAAGATATACCTGCAGACAGACTGTTTGAATCAAAACAGGTGCAGGATGCGCTGGGAAGGATGAAGTATGCTGCAGACAGAAAGCAGTTCGCGGTAGTTACAGGAGATCCCGGATGTGGTAAGTCCACACTGATAAGGCTTTTTGATTCTACTCTTCCCAGAGATAGATATACACTGCTTTATGTATCTGATTCACAGCTCACGCCAAGATGGCTGTACAGCGGCCTTCTTGGACAGCTTGGGATAAAGGCGCACTTCTATAGGGGAGATGCCAAAAGACAACTACAGAAGGCAATGGAATCCCTTCGGGAAGAGCAGAAAAAAGATGTGGTCTGTGTTCTTGATGAAGCACATCTTCTGGAAAGGGAAACACTTGAAGAGTTCAGATTCCTTCTGAACAGCGAGTTTGATTCAGCAAGTCCGCTGTCACTTGTTCTTGTTGGACAGACAGAGCTCTGGGATAAGTTGAGGCTTCAGAGATATACAGCCATAACCCAGCGAATAGACATGAATATCGTCCTTAAACCTATGGACCTGAGCGAAACAGGTCTCTATATAAGTTCACATCTTGCCTATGCATCGGGAGACGGTGAGATATTTACTCCGGGAGCGGAGGAAGAAATCTACAAGGTATCGTCCGGAATACCAAGGATGATAAACAGGATCTGTGAGAAGAGCCTCATGTATTCTGCACAGCAGAAGAAAAAGCTTATAGATGAGCATGTGGTACGCTATGTTGCAGAGCATGAGATGGTGGGAGGTGGTATTTAATGATAGCCTTCACCTATAACGACAGTAGTAACAGAGAGTGTTCTGGAGAGATCTGTATACTTACGGACTATGATCCAATTGAGATGGACATAGAAGCTAATGGCTGGACATTTCATACAATAGTTGGCGAGCATAGAGATGGTAACTATATATGTATACCGAACTGGAATATCGGGAGTGAACTGGCAGGACTAAGAGATGTGTTTTGGAATGAGGAGCGGCTCAAAAAGTATACGAACCTAAACCAGGATAATGCAAAAGCAATAGCAAGAGCCATTGCAGAGGCAGACAGATGGATTGAGAAATATCATAAAGAGGAGTGCGGCTGATGCCGCACAAACCTCTCCAAACTTATGACAGAAAAATGAAAAGGTTTGTGACAGCGAGTGAGAGTAAGGCTGTGACAGCGGAAGGAATTAGCAACACCAATAGAAGGTGTTACTGATGAAGAACTAAATATGTTAAGTGATAAAGTGGTACTCGATGGGACAGGATAGATGAGGACAGGATACAACTAATATCTACGTATATAATTTAAGTTACCATCTTAGGTGCTAGATTAAGCAAAGATGAAAACAGTGTCCCTTTGTTAGCGTCGGGTTATATTAACCAAATATCATCGGAATAATTCGACCAATAATCATCGGAAGATTTCAACCACTTATCATCGGAATAAAATAACCAAAAAGTCATTACCAATCTCCTCTTTTGTCCTAAACTGATGTTAGCCAACGCATCATGTTAGGAGGACAATGTATAGAAAAGATATAAGTAATGACTTACAACAAATCTTATCACAAGCCATAGATAAGATGAAGCAGGAAATGGGGGATTCTTTCAACTTAGATAAGATAAACCTCGCCGAGTTGGAACGCAGAACTGGAATAAGCCGCTCCAAGCTCAGACATTATAAAAAAGATGGATTTATAATCAAGCCTCATGGTAATACAGGTAAACGATCTGAATGCACAGTACTAAGCGGTTTTACAGGTGTTATCGATGAGTTGCTAAAGAAAAATGTCACAAACGCAGTAGTCTGCTACGATAAGATAGTTGAACTCGGCTATAAAGGTGGGCAGACGCAGGTCAGAGTATACATAGAAAGACATCAGAATCTTATACCACCCAAGAGGCAGATCATTTCGCCACAGGGTAACCGTGGAAGAAGGTATGAGACAGCCCCCGGGGAATCCTATCAGATGGATTGGGGATTTGTTAACGTAGAGACCAATGATGGTAACGTATTCAAAGTGGCCTGCTTTGCCATGATCTGTCATCATTGTGGACAACGTTACATAGAATTCTTTCCCAATGCCAAACAGGAGAACCTGTTCATTGGTATGATCCATGCCTTTTACTACATGGGTATTCCAGAGAATGTCTTAACAGATAACATGAAGAGTGTTGTTATACGACGCGATTCTGATGGGAATCCCATATGGCAGCATGACTATGAAGCATTCATGAAGCTGGTTGGATTCAAGACGAAACTATGCAAACCACGTCATCCATTTACGAAAGGCTCTGTAGAGAGGCTTGTACGCTTCGTGAAAGAAAACTTTATTGTAGGAAGGCTGTTCAGCAATGTAACGGAACTGAACATTCAGGCACTGCGCTGGTGCAACGCACAGAATACACGATATCACAAAGCTGTTGACTGTGTCCCAGATGAAAAGCACCAAAGATGCTGCTGGCAGGTAGCAAGGATACTTGAGACCAGCCATGAGCTTTCCTTTTACTTATGCCCGCTTAGGTTAATAAGCTTCGATGGATTTGTCAACTATGAAGGCCGGCGCTTTGGTGTTCCGTACTGGTACCAAAAAAGGACATGCCGAATCCAACGTAAGGACTTTGAGATAACCATTTATGATGATGATTTATCAAAGGTACTTACAAAGCATGATGTTACCTGGAGCCGCAAGGATCAGTTTTGCAGAGATCAATACGCTATTGAGCAACCAGAAGAGCACCCTTCAATACCTGTAAGGTCCAGGATGTTCGAGTTGGAATCAAAGACCACTGAACCCGATTCAGGATTCGAAAGATTTAACTTCGGGGAGGGACTGTGGGATGAGTGATTCAGTCATTGAAAGCATCCGAACACATGCGGACGAGCTAAAGATAGGGACATATGCTACAAAACTTGCTGGATTTATAGACTCTGAAAATATGAGTCAGGCTCAGCTTGAAGCTGTAAACAAGGTGTTAGAACATCTCTGCGAGCAGAAAAATGAGACTATAGTTGAAACGCTCCTTAAGATGAGCCGACTTCCATTAAAAGAGCCCAAGACATTTGAAGGCTTTGATTATACAGTTATTCATGGCAAGAATACAGATGCTCTTAAAAACCTAAAATCGCTCAGTGCAGTCTATGCTAGAAAGAATCTTGCATTCATAGGACCACAGGGTGTAGGAAAGACGCATCTGGCTATGGCTTATGGCAGGGAATGCTGTAATAATCGAATGAAAGCATACTTCATAAAAGCCACAGAACTTAACCAGAGGTTTGTTGATGCTGTTAAGTTTGGGCATGAAGGATCTACGATAAACGGACTGGTTAAACCATCATGCCTTATAATCGATGAGATAGGAAGATGTGTCTTTAACAAAGAGAGTACCAGGATGTTCTTTGACATGGTTGACCGCAGATATAACAAGGAAGGGCCTAACACAATGATCTTTACAAGCAACAAAAGCCCTGACAAGTGGAATGAGTTCTTTAGCGAAGATTCGTCTCTTCTGTGTGCGCTTGATCGTATCTTTGATGATGCCACCGTTTTCATGATGAAGGGGGACAGCTATCGTGGCCGGAAGCTCGAAACCATAGCAATAGAAACCGGTAGAACCAGACAATCAGTGAAGTTAAAGTAAAATGATGTTTTGATGCGTTGGCTATTATAATACAAAAGCTCATGTCTGATCGTTCGTCATACTGTTCCTGGATTCTGATCCAGAGGCAAAAACTAAGTCATCCCGCTTGCGGGACTTGCCCTTGACGGGTTCTGATGGAAACGCTACACTGCATATCCCGACGGTGGTGATATTAACTGTTCCCATCATCTTCACCGTCGGCACAAAACGAACAGCGTTTCCAGCAGGTTCAGTCAAGGGTAACGGGCGATTGGGATAGCACTATAGTTGGTCGAATTATTTTTATTGGCCGAAATAGAACGATGATAATTGGTCAAAATATCCCGATGCTGAATGGTTAAAGTCTCCCGACGCTAACACTGTATATGTATAGGGGTGTAAGACTTAATACCGAATAATGTAGAATTTACTTTTTTCAATGTTCATTTTTTCTACATATATACAGAAGATGATTTGTGTTTCCAAGCAATTCTCTTTTTTCGGATTGTGACATATACCAGTCTGAAAGCTTCATAAAGTCATCATCGGAAATTGCAAAATCTGCCCTATGCTCAATTGGTTCAATAAGTCCATCCACACCTGTTGTTGTAATATGCATTACGTTTTTGTTCTGAAACAGATTCTCAAATTCACTAATATCATAACCGGTAAAAAGCTGTTCTTTGAAATGTCTCACCTTATTATCATCTGTAAAATTCAGTGTCTGCCCCAAAGACCAATTTCCATAGAAGTAATTTGAATACATGATTGCATAGACCGATATAAATGCAAACATTATCACTCCCCCGGTTTTTGTTACTCTGATAGCTTCATCAATTGCCTTATTAACTTCTTCATTCTCATATAAGTGATATAGTGGTCCAAATACAAGAGTAACGTCAAATTGATCATCTTCAAACATGTTCAGGTTTGTGGCATCTGCCTGAAGCGACCTTATATTACTGATACCCTTGCTTTTCTCTCTAAGAATTTCCAGATTATTATCAACAAGTTCAACTGCGGTCACATCCATTCCTTCCTTTGCAAGAGCTATGGAGTATCTTACTGTTCCGGCTCCGATTTCCAGGATCTTTGAACTTTTATCTGCATATTTATGGATATAATTCATCGTTATGATATATTCGAGCCGACCATGCACTGATCTTTCAAGGCGTCCTTCTTCCTCATACTGAGAATAAAACTTGCTGATAATTTCTTCCCTTGAAGCTCCTTCCTCGATCTGGTTTATCCTTGTAAAATACTCCTTCTCGTTTTCGTGATGAATGTACGCTCCATTTTTTATCTGCACGCGAAGACTTGCAGGGTTATCCTTATTTACTGACATATAAATCTCATGAATGCACATCTGTCTGGCTTTTGTAAGGGTAAGCTCAAGTCCTTTAGTTGCATATCCCTTTCCACGATATTTTTTTGAAATGCAATAGCCGATATGGCCAGGTCCTTCTCTTAAGAAATCATTCAGGCAATGTCTTAGATTGAAAACTCCAACATAAACACCTTCATCAACGAGCACGTATGTTGTATCAGGAACAAAGCCCTCAGGCAGTTCTTTCCCCAATGACCAATTTCTCTTTTTTTCAATCCATTCAAGAAACTGTTCAAAGTTATAACCATATACATTATTCATGTATCCGTTTTCATTTTCCGGAAAAGACATATAAAGCTCATACGTTTTGCGATAATCAGAATCCTGTACTCTTATTAGTTCCATAACAAATCCTCCGTGTATTATTTTTATATTAAAGAAAGCCCCATCAAACTTCTATAGTCTGATGAGGCTTTTCTCTTAGTTTGATCTTATGCTTCCTCCCGCTAGCATCTTCATAAGTGTACTCAAAATCGTCAACGCATTCCTTGATGCGGTACTTAACGATTCCTTCTTTGTCTTTTACATCTTTGTAATCATTGTCTAGTAAAACCCATGTTTTTTCGGCCTCGGGAAGTGTCAAAACTGTATTTCTGATTGATCTGATGATTATAGATTTCAATTATCTTCTCGTATTCGGAGCCGATGAACTCAAGCCCCGAATAAAGCTGGTTGAGAGAAAAATCGTAATTCTCAAATAGCTTGGGAATGACTTCATCGTAAGTTTTTGATTTTGAACAGGGATGCACAAGGCGTGAATAAACAAGCGCAAAAATCATATCTGCAACATTGAACCTGAAGTCAGTTGCAGTCTGCATAAGATCAATATATTTTTTTACGCCAAGAGAGTCATTGAGATTCTTCATTGGAAAATAGCCAAGGAATTTCTCAGGAGATGACTCAGAAATCTGGCGAGCTTTTTTTGCAGCTTTGTTTTCTTTGTGTTTTTGATTTAGTTTTTTTACTTCTTCACTATAGAAAGCTATTGGATCATCAATGCCGCCTGCTATAAGTTCATGAACATAGCCAATTGGTTTGTACGAGCGATGAGCAGATATGCTGACTACAGTAGTAAGTGATATATAGATGGTCCTAAAAAGTAATAGTGCTAAATCCTAAAGACGGGATTCTCCGTAAAAATCGCATGACTGAAAGATTAGCTTCTGGTGAGAATTTGAGCATAATAAGGTTCTAAATAGAATATAAAAGTTTAATAAACTGACTTTTTGAAAGAAAATTTCAGTTACACTAAGAATGTAACTATATATCGATAACAAGGACAGATAGTATTCCCTCTCTCACAAAGGAGTATCTATGAAAAATGATGAGCACAAAGGTTGGAAATGACCAGAGTTGAGGTTAAAGATCTCATTTCCATTGCCAATGAATAAGTAATGATCGGAATGGGTGCAGGCGAATTATTGATAATTCTTCTTGTAGCCTTTGTTGTGGTAGGACCCGAGGATCTGCCTAAGGTTGCACGAAAAATAGGAAAAGCGGTAAAACGCTTTCGATCAGCCATGCGCGAACTCACTGATGATATTGATTTAAACTAAAACAGCAACGACTGCTGCTTTACTTTGAGCAGTTGAAAGCCAGCTTTTTCTGCTTACGTGGGCGAAGTCTTTTCTTTCTTGGAATATCGCCATTGTTTACATCAAACAGCTTTGCATCCAGTTAGACATATATTCATTGGGACAGAACATCGTAATCATGAAATGGAGGCAATGATAAATGAATAAGCTCTTCGAGAAATTCCAGGACTATGTATTAAACACACCCGAGAAGATTGCGCTCTCATCCATGGGGGATGGAAAGACTGTAACGTACAGGGAGCTGGATCTGATCTCCGGAAAGGTGTACCGGTATCTGATGGCGCATGGTATAGGACGGGAAGATTTTGTGAACATCCTGCTTCCAAGAGGCGTGGAGCCCCTGATCGCCATGATTGGTGTGTGGAAGGCCGGGGCGGCTTTCATTATGCTGGAGCAGGACTATCCGGTAGAGCGCATCGCGTTTATCCGCAGGGATTGCGGATGCAAGCTGGTGCTTGATGACGAGGCCTGGGCGGAAATACTACAGTGTGAAACCCTTGCGGGCTTTGCTGAAGTGAATGATCATGATGCTGCCTTTGCGGTCTATACCTCCGGGACCACAGGTGATCCAAAAGGCGTAGTGCATGAGTACGGGAATCTGGACCTAATCGCACGCAGCTACTATGAGAACGGAGAGAGTCCGCTGACGGCGGATGATCATTTTGCCATGATTTCCCCTTTACATTTCATTACTGTGATCCTGTTCTATGTGGGCATATTGGATGCTGGCGGCAGGATGAGCATTGTTCCCTTCAACATTGCGAAGAATCCGCAGGAAATATATAAAGCCTTCGTGGAAAATAAAG